>Ga0193709_1000033_pt1 | contig 67331 bp, 61 predicted proteins | sample H3c2metaG_FD_160571 | JGI IMG/M metagenome (GOLD analysis project Ga0193709, IMG submission 160571) | Soil microbial communities from a riparian zone of the East river system, Colorado, United States - H3c2 | ecosystem: Environmental > Terrestrial > Soil > Riparian zone | place: USA: East River...
CTTCACGTTTGAAGGTTTCGTCGAATTTCCGGCGCTCTCGGACAGATGTCTGTTTCATAGGTTTGGTCGTTCATTGTTCACCCGATTCTCTGTCCGTCAATTCGAAGCAACCTCAAACCGATAGTAACCTACGGTAACCAAAATTTTTCTTCCAAAAAATGGCTCGACCGCAACCTATACAATTTTCTGGTGATAAATCCATTGCGGATCCAAACTCAGGCAACAAGGAAAGATGAGAAGGCGTTGGGCAATTTTGGGCGGTATAGCGCTATTAGGGGTGATTTGTGCCTTGCTCCTTCTCCCTTCGACCAGTGCCGAGCGCAAAGCCCTCGAGCAAACCAGGCAGGAGCTTCGCCGGCAAGGGTTCAAAATTGATTTGAGCGAATTCAATTTTTCGACCTCGCCCGAGTTCCGCGCTCGCGCTTCAGCCCTGACAAATGCCGTCTTTCGTGGCCGCGACTATCGCCGCCCGCAAATCATGTCCGAGAATTTTACCGCGATGAAAGCGCTAGGCTCGAATTTCGCCCTCGTCGTTTGGAAAGAAGATAAGATTGGAGAGAATGTCGATTTCATTAATTCGCCCCAGTACCTGGGTGAAAACCTATGGCAAATGCTCCGCCAGAAATGCGATGACGATCGGATACTTCTTGATGCCGCTTGTGTTGCAGCTCTGAATGGACCCATTCGTTTTGAATTAACCGCCAGGCAAGGTTTTGCCATGCTGCTTCCGCATTTGGCAATGCTGAAGATGCTCGATCAGGCGCTTGGAGCCCGCGCCTTTCTTGAACTGCGCGAGGAAAACCAAGATGCTGCATGGACAAATCTCATCGCATCAACTCAATTAGCTGCTGCTTATGCGCCCGAGCCGAGCGAGATATCATATCTTGTCCGCTGCGCTTGTGTAGAAGTATCCTATAATATTGCCTGGCAGGCGCTTCAATATCGAGGTTGGAACGATCATCAGTTGGCTGAGCTGCAAAGCAAATGGAATTCCTTGGAGGTTTTCAAAGGGCTGGCCGAGACGGCGGCATTCTCCCGGGCAAGCGCCGCGGATTTATGCCAACGCGAGCGCGAACAACCTGCCCGCACTGGCTTGTCGCCAAATGTAGTCGTGCGGTCCCCACGAACTGCGTTGCCTGCGCTTATGGAGTTTTGGCGCGAAATTCGATATCGTCATCACGGAACTTACGAAGATGAAAAAGCTCTATTGGAGCATTATCGTGATCGAGAGGTTCAACTGCAACGGGCTGTAAGAGCGTCAACCTGGTCAGAAATGCAGCAGCTGCCGGGTGTGACCAATGCGGTTCCCTTTAAGTCGAAGTACTCGTCAAGGATGCAGGTCCAGCTTAATATGATGCAAATGTCCCGGGGGTTCCTGGGCGGTCGTCTTGGCTTGTTTGGGCGCGCAGCGGAATCGGAGACGCGGCGCCGACTGATCATCACAGCGCTGGCTTTGGAGCGTTATCGCCTTCGGCATGCAGCATATCCGCATCGATTGGCGGATTTGACGCCAGAGTTTCTCAAAGACCCGCCGATGGATTTCATGGACGGCAAGCCACTGCGATATTTGCCGACGGACGATGGACACTTCGTACTCTACTCCGTTGGCCTGGATTGTTCGGATAACGGAGGAGTGATGCCGCAACGCAAATCGCGCGGCGTCGGCTACGATGAGTTTATGGACTACGGCGCATCCGCACGCCAGCCAACCGATTTAGTCTGGCCACGCCCGGCCGCCACTGCAGAAGTCGAAGCTCAAAAAGCTGAAGAAAAGAAAGCGCGAGAAGAACACATGAAAGCTATCGAGATCTCACGGGCGGAACTGGAAATCCGTGAAGAAGGCGCTCGACAGGCGATGGTCCACAAGCTTCTGACCATTAAACAACCGCGTAGGCCAGAGCCGAGCTTTGATAGCCGTCCCATCAGCGAAGTGCTGCAGAAGGATAAAACCGGAGCGAAGCTTACTTTGGACGAATTGCTGACCGCTCGCCAGATTACGAACGGCCAGGAGCCAAATATCGCCACCTTTGAAGTGCCAATCAGCTACGATATTGTGACTAACGTTGGTGAGCTTCGCTTGATTGTCGATGGCGGAGGTGAAGGTCTTATGATAAGCCCCAGCGAAATGCAGGAGGCTGTCCGCGCCACCAACGGACATTGTCTTCTTACATGGAACACGATTTTCGATGCTCCGGGACAGCATGCGCTTCAGGTTGAACTCCAGTATGTTGAAAAGAAAAAGAACTGGCGCCCGGTTGAGATTCGAGGACCGGTTCTTCCGTTCTTTTCCACGAATATTTGCCAATTCAATCCGCAATTCTCCCAATATGACTCTCGCGGAGTGACGCTCTATGCAAAGTTGCCCGAATCGAACGGGCTCTATACCATCGATCTCGTGTCGCCAGCGGGAGAACGTCTACGGACTCTGACTGGAAGCACTTCCAACAGCATCATTAATGTCCATTGGGATTTGATCGATGAACATGGCCGGATCTATACCAACACGTCGCTGGACAGCGTATTCAATGTGACGCTTCCTGACTCTGGGCGAACACAATCGATGAAAGGGCCATGAGCCAAGAGGATTCACAAGGGCTTTGCCTGGAATGTGGGCTGTGCTGCAACGGAGTAATCTTCGCCGACGTAAAATTGCAGCCGTCGGAAGTCCGAAGCCTGAAGTCTAAACTCCGAAGTCTGGAGCTTGCCCAAAAAAACGGGCAGGGGAAATTGCCGCAACCTTGCGCGGCCTTTGATGGATGCCGCTGCCGGATTTATGCCGAGCGGCCACTGTATTGCCGGCAGTTCGAATGCCTGTTGTTGAAGAATGTGCAGTCGGGCCGTCTCGGACGAGCGGCGGCTTCCCGAGTTGTTCGGACTGCAAAGGAACGCGCCGAAAAGGTGCGCGTTCTGCTGCGTGAGTTGGGCGAGACGGATGAACAGAGCGCGTTGAGTTTTCGTTTTCAGCGTGTGGCGAAGCGATACGAGAAAGCGCCATTGATGCAGGATAAAGCGGAAATTTACGCCGACCTGACGCTGGCCGTTCATGATTTGAACATGCTGTTGAGCGAAGCGTTTTATCCGGGGTGAATCCAAGGGTTTCTTGCCAAGCCCGGTCGTTGGTCCTAACTTTCCGCGGCCTATGGAAAAAGTTGTGATTATTGGTTCGGGTTGCGCGGGTTATACAGCGGCTCTTTATACGGCGCGGGCGAATTTGATGCCGCTGGTTCTTACCGGCAAACAACCGGGCGGATTACTGACGACGACGAGTATTGTCGAGAACTACCCTGGATTTCCCGAGGGCATTGACGGCTACGAATTGATGGTGCGAATGCAGAAACAAGCCGAGAGATTCGGCGCGCGCGTAAAGTTCGGCACGGTGGAAGGAGTTGACCTCGGGCAGGAACCATTTTTGTTGACGGTGGATGGCGAAACGATTCAAACGGAGACACTCATCATCGCCAGCGGAGCCAGTCATCGGCATCTCGGACTCGAGAACGAGCATAAGCTGGAGAATAAAGGAGTGACTTATTGCGCAACCTGCGATGGGGCGCTGCCGATGTTTCGAAACAAACCGCTGGTGGTCGTCGGCGGTGGAGATTCAGCCTGTGAAGAAGCGATGTATTTGACGCGATTTGCTTCGACAGTTCATCTGGTCCATCGCCGCGAAACGTTGCGGGCGTCAAAGATCATGGCAGAACGGACACTGGCGCATGAGAAGATAAAGCCCATTTGGGATTCGGCAGTGACGGATGTGCTGGATGTGAAGCAGGATAAGGTCACTGGTGTTCGACTCAAGAATTTGAAGACGGAGAAGGGGAGCGAATTGGAGTGCGCCGGTTTGTTTGTAGCAATTGGCCATATTCCCAACACGCAGCTTTTCCGCGGCGTGATTGATATGGACGATGCCGGCTACATCTGTCCCAAGCGCGGCACGACCACGAATGTGCCAGGTGTCTTCGTCGCCGGGGATTGCGGGGACCGACAGTATCGCCAGGCGGTGACGGCGGCGGGTTTAGGTTGCGCGGCGGCCATTGATGCGGAGCGGTTTCTGGCCGCCCGGAATGAGTAGGCATCCCCCTGGCGAGGACCTCTGTCGCTCTTCCCGCTCCCACTTCAATTGGCCGCCAATCTCGAGGATTTGGCGCTTTGTGTGCGGATGATGTCGCCGAGTGTGGAGACGGCATTCTCGATGGCGGGTGACCATGGGTTGCCGCAGTTGAGGCGGATGAAATTCTCGAACTTGCGTTTAGCAGAGAAGAGCTGGCCGGGCGTAATACCGATTCTGGCCGCCATCGCCTGGTGATAGACTGTCAGGGCGTTTACATTGGGCGGAAGTTCGGTCCAGAGGCACATGCCGCCGGTAGGACGCGTAACCTTCGTGCCTTCAGGAAAATAGCGGCAGACCGCCTCGGTCATGCGCTGCATTTGAGCCGCGTAGAACCGGCGAATTTTGCGGAGGTGATGGTCGTAGCCACCATTCTGGAGGAATTGCGCGATGGCCATTTGCGGCTGCGTCGGAGTCGCGGCGGTATTGACGAATTTCAGAAATTCAACTTTTGCCTTGAATCGTCCAGGAGCCACCCAGCCGACACGATTGCCGGGAGACAAGGTTTTGGTGAAAGAATCGCAATGCAGCACCCAGCCGTCTTCGTCAAAAGCCTTGGCGACTTTGGGCCGCGTGGGACCGAAGGCGAGATTACCGTAAATATCGTCTTCAATAAGCGGAATTTCGCGGGCGGCAAGCATCTGGACGAGTCTCTTTTTCTTTTCGTCGGGCATGCAACTGCCGAGCGGATTGCTGAAGTTGAGGGTGAAGACGCAGGCCTTGATGCGGCAGGTTTTAAGGCGCTCTTCCAATTCATCGAGGCAAATGCCTTCGCGCGGGAAAGTAGGAATTTCGCAGACGCGCATGCCGAGGGATTCGATAATCTGCAGAATGCCGAAGAAAGTTGGTGACTCGATCGCGATCACATCGCCCGGATTCGCGACTGCGCGCAGACAAAGATTGAGCGCCTCTGTCGCGCCGACGGTCGTAATGATGTCGTCCGGAGAAAGCATGCAACCGGCTTCCAACGCGCGGCGAGCCACTTGAACGCGAAGAGCGTGGCAGCCAGGCGGAGGATCGTAGCTATGGGCCTGGATAGGCGAGCGACGCCCAACGGCGGCCATGACACGAGTAAGTTCTTTGATTGGGAAAAGTTCGGCTGTGGGCAAGGTGGCGCCAAGCTGAATGAGATTCGGATCGCGAGCGGCTTTGATAACTTGCATGACCAGATCGCTAACCTGGACTTGAACCGCACGCGGGGCGGGATTGGACATCGCGGGCTCGGGCGGTGGCGACCAGCGCCGGGCGCGGACGTAATAGCCGGATTGGGGGCGCGCTTCGATGATGCCGCTGTCTTCGAGCAGGCGATATGCTTGTGTGACGGTGGCGATGCTGACGTTTTGTTGCTCGCTGCATTTGCGGACAGATGGGACGCGCTCGCCGGGCCGCAACGTGCCGTGTTTGATTAGCTCGGAGATGCGGAGCGCCACCTGCCGGTAAAGGCTTTCCTCCCCGTTCAATTGCGAGGCGGCGTGAGAGGCCAGGTATTGCGAGAGCATACCGACAAATTATCGCGGATCGTTGTACCGGATAGTAACACTTGGGCGGAAAGAGAACCAGTACAGTTTTTGAATATCGGAAACTGTAGCGGTGGGTTTTTTTGCAATCTGAATCTGGTTGCTTCGTAGATAGAGGATAGAGTGCAAAAGATGCAGACAAATATCGAATTGGCGAGCGCGAGCGGGCGAGCGATTGGTTTGCCGCTTGCAGGGCGACGCGAGCGGCAGAGTGTGGTGATCGAGCGGCGGCAGCGGCCGTCGTCGCTGTTCAGGTTGGTCACGGAAGTGAAGCGGGCTGAACGTTGGGAGACAATGGTGTGGATTGGGATTGCGATCGCGGCGGTGGTGTTGCTGGTGATGAGTTTCGTAAATCGCGGAAGTCCGCCTCCTCACGTCGGCGGCTACGATCTCATTGGTGGTCACAAATCAGGGAAGAAGTTTGTAGCCGACGCCGTGAACTGTGAGCAGATGTTTGGGCGCGTCACCGTTATCACCGAGCTTTTTTCGCAACTGAACGATGACCTGGTCGAGCGTGCGAGTGGTGCCGAAGTAGTTGTAACCCCATACGTCACTGAGCAAGCGGTCACGCGAGAGAACTTCGCCCGCGTGCGTGGCGAAGACTTGAAGCAACTTAAGCTCTCTTGCGGTGAGTTCCTCGACGGTTTTGCCACGATGAAGCTGGAAAGTCTTTGGGTCAATGGATGCATTGCCGATATGAAAAACATCCTGGCCACTGAATTCGGCAGTGGTGCCGGTGGTGTTGCTCCGACGAAGCAGTGCGTGAATTCGAGCAAGGAGTTCGCGGACGCCGAAGGGCTTGGTGACGTAGTCATCAGCGCCGAGGTCCAGTCCGACAACTTTATCGATCTCCTGGCCTTTAGCAGTCAGCATCAGGATGGGCGTGGCGTTTTTTTTCGAGCGGAGCTGTTTGCATATGTCATACCCGCTCGCGCCGGGGAGCATCACATCAAGGACAATGAGAGCCGGGTGGCATTTGGCTATAGCCTCGACGGCTTTATCTCCACGATTGCAGACGGTAACGTCAAAACCATCCCCTTTCATGACTTCTTCGAGTCCGAGCAGAATGTGAGGATCGTCTTCGACGATGAGAATCCGCGGTTTCATAGGGTTGTTGATGCTGATTTTTTATCGCACGCCGGACACAACGGCAGCCGAAGCGTGAAACAGCTTCCGCCACCCTCACGCGGTTCGTACACCACTTCACCCCCGTGGGCGCGCGCAATTTGACGTGCAAGCGTGAGACCCAGGCCGGAGCCCTGGATGCCACTGCTGAGCGAGTCGTGGGCGCGATAAAATTGTTCGAAGATTTTTTCCCCGGTCCCGTCCGGCACACCAAGGCCGCGATCCATCACTTTGACTTCGACGTGGGGCAGGGGATGGGTCTGCTGCTCAAGGCGCACGCTGATTTCCTTGCGGCTGTCGCAATATTTTTCAGAATTTGAGAGCAGATTAACGATGATCTGAGCCAGTGCATCGCGGTCGCCGTTTACGGTAAGCGGAGATTCGGGGAGTTCGCAGTCGAATTGAAAGCCGTTGGCTTCGAGGTGGGGGCGATAGGTTTCGACGGTTTCGCGCAGAAGATTGTTCAAATCGCAAGTCTGGAAATGATACTTCTTTTCGCCGCGCTCGATGCGCGCGAAATCGAGGACGTTGTTAATGAGACGGCTGAGGCGCGCGGTTTCGGCAGTGATGATGGCGAGATAAGAGCGCTGCTTGACGGGATCATTTACGCGTCCTTCGGCGAGTAATTCGGAGAACATGCGGATTGAAGTGAGGGGCGTTTTCAATTCATGAGAGACGTTGCTGACAAAATCGGTTTTTTGCCGTGCGAGCGTCAATTGACGATTGAGATCGGTAACGATGAGCCAGCTACCAATGCCAATGGCGAGCACAAGCAAGGCAATCACGGCGCCGAGCGTAACCTTAAGTGTGCGTGCCGAGCGCGTGAGCTTTGCAGGATCGAGCAGGTAAAGAGCCACTTCCCAATGCGGGAGCGTCTCACCGATTTCAGTGGCGACGAACGGGCGCTTCCAGGCGGTGCGAAAATTGGCATGAGAGAGCGCGGCAGGCCTGGCAGAATCATCCAGAAGGGCAACACAAACTTCTTCGCGTAGAGAAGGGTCGAGCTTTTCCAGCGCTGGCTTGAGTTTTTCGGCGAGCCGCGTGATGGAAAGTTGCGCGCCAAAAACGTATTGCGGGGTCTCCGGCCGGCGATACCAGAAGAGGACGTTCAGTTTGTTATCGACGAAACGCGCCAGCATGCCGTCGCTGGCGGTGCCCATGAGTTGGCAGAATTCGGCTTCGGAAGCCGCGATTTTGGAGAAAGACTGCGCTTGTTCTTTGGATGCGGGAACATATTGCTGTTGCGGCAAAACGTTTCGCTGCCCCGGCGGTTTGCTTTTGAAACTGTTCTTGAGCGAATTATCAAGTTCGCTGGCCGGCGCCTGCAAGCCGTACCTGTTTTGAAGCCATTTCTGATTCGTGTTATCCGCAAGGTCATTATTGCCGATGACATTTGCGGTGTTATTCCAATAAACCTCAGCGCTTTCGCGGCAGCTCAGGAACTGGGTGTAATTTGCACAAAAAGTCCTGGTCTCAGGGCGCGATCCCGGCAAAGGAGAGATTATGTTTCCAGTGATACTGACGGCGAAGCCAACCTGCGCGAGCGGCCAGAGCTGGCGCAGTTGGTCGTCGAAGTTTGGCGTGATTTCCTGGGGAGAATGGCCGACGAGCATCTGCGCCACCACGTTCGCGAAGTCCCGTTCATAAGAATTCAAGAGAGATTGTGCTTCGGTTGAAACAGAATCGGTGACACCCTGATAAAGCAGGGATTGCTGGCGTTGCAATAGGTATTCCTGGTCGCGCAGCGAGCGAACGGCCAGCCAGGCGAGAGCGAGGCTCGGCGCGACCACCGCAAGCAACAGAACGAGAGCGACTTTTTTCATCTGGATCGAGTAGGCTGTTGCTGTGCCATTCTGGCAATCGCGCCCGGCTTAGTAAAATCCAAAGTCTCGCGTAATTCCGTTTCAATGACGTAGATGCCATGCCGAATCCTTCTTCTGCCATTAAGAATTTCCATTGGCAGCTTTCAAGCCATCTTCGAAAAGTGCCCAATTGGATTTGTCCAGAACCATGAGCTTCCGCAAGGCTGGTTCAGCAAAGCGTCCCAATTTTTTACATTCCGACATGACCCTGCTGCGCGCTTCGGAGTCGCCTTTCTGCGCCATCGCGAGGGCATCTGACAATTTCTTTTCTACGCCTGGAGTGAAAACTTCGGCGCGACCGACCATCACGCGGACGAGTTCGCGAGGTTTGGGATCGAGCGTGATCGGCAGCGTGCGGTCGGTCCACGCGCGCGGGAGAGTGTACAGCACGCGCAAGCCGTTTTCTTCAAACCAGGAATCGCGCCACGTTTTCACCATTGCCTGGGCTTCACGTTGATAAAGTCCTTCGCTGACCAGAGCGTCTGCCATACTGTGGCCGAGTTGCTCGGAGAGTTGCCTGGTCGGCAAAACGCCGTCAGCCAGATTAACTTGAACCATCCGCTTTTCGCCCGGTACCAGGCGTTCGACAGCAACGAATTTCCCAACGCCGTCCTGCAAGCCAAGCAGGAACATATGCTCGAGCGGTTCAGTTCCGGTGTTTGCAATAGTAACAGTGCTCCCGTCTATGGTCACGTGCAACGGAGTCGCAAAACTGCCCACGCCACGATAAAAGATGAATTTTTCGTATTCGGGCGCATTATTCGTTGTGCCATCGGAGTCGACACGAATGCAAGCGGAGTCGGTGTCACGGGCGGTGAAATAGTGGCTGCCCGAGCGATCCTGCTGGAGCGAACGGGCAGTGTCGCGGCTTTCATTCGCAGGCAGGATTTCAATGCCTGTCCAGCGAGCCCGGCTCTCCTTGGCGGCGTGATTTTTCAAAAGCGAGGCGAATGTAAATTCGGGCCTGGCTCCAGCTTTGTGAGCGAGTTCATCGGCTTTGGCGATGGGCGCAGGGGCGAGAATTGTCGAGGGCCCGATTTTAGAGGCTTGTGGGTACCACTCGGTAATGACTCCTTTTGGAAAATCCACCGAGACATCGACCGTTTGTTTTTCATCGGCGTAAAAATAAATCACCGGTGTTTCCATCCGCTGTAGCGTTACCATTGCAGACTTGCCGAGGGCGAGGCCGCTGAGACCTTGCCGACTGTAGCCCGGATTTTGCCAGTTATACACGAACTGAGGCAGACGGGATGTTTGCAACGGACGCCAGTTCAATAAAGTTCCGTCGCTCCCTTGAACAGATGTGAACGTACCCCATTCATGGGCGACAAAGCCTTTTTGATGGCCTCTGGTGACTGAGCCGATCAGGCCGAGCGCACCGAATGCCATGCAAACACCAAATACAATTTGGCGCTTGCGACTTGTGAAACAGAATCGGCTGAGGCGAGATAAGAATGTTTTCGTTTTCATAACTTTGTTGGGGTTGGAATGAAACCATTAACTCCATGTATATGGTAATTTACCAGGTTCTTATTTCCAGTTACCGCGCGTTTGAAACCAGTCCATTATTTTCAAGCGCGGTGCAGACATCGGGTTGGGCCAGACCGAGCCACGGATCGGAATCTGGGGTCAGGAACAGCTCGGCGTAAATTTTCGAATTAAAGGCGTCGAGGTTTTGGGTGGCGGGTGAGGTGGCGAGCCATTCGTGAATTTTGGTATGGAAGAGATATTCGTTCCGGACGGTGTCTTCGGAAATGGTGCGCTCTAAATTCCGAAGCTGTCGCAACACAGGATTTTCAATCGCAACTTTGCTGGTGGTGAGACGGCCAGCAGCGAGAGCGGAGGGCGCTTTGGTGATAAGCAAGGCGCGCGAGGGTTCGTCGAGACGTGACTGCTCTGAATGCAAGGCAGCAATGCTTGCCCAAGTGGAGTCGTCCGTTGCGGATTCGAGTTGCGCGCGTTTGCCGGGTGGAGCGGGAAAGACAGAGCGAAGAAGCGGCTGTTCAATGCGTCGTTTGCTGGTCGCTGTGCGGGCAGCTTCTTGTGCCGAAGGCGTGTTGAACGAGAGCAAGGCAGGTAGAACCCCGCTTGAGGGTAGTTCGAGGCGAACTGGAGGCGAAAAGCGAACGGCAGAGAGGTCGCGCGACCAATCGGATTCGATGGCCGCGAGGCAGGCGCGGTGGTATTCGCGGCGAACGCTATCCCGTACTTCGGGTGATGATGAGGAGGATTGTTTGGCAGCGCGTTCGGCCTCCTGAAGCCCGGCCAGAAACGCTTGCGCGCCGTACAACCCAGGCAGCGCATCAATGATTTGACCATCGGAATCGAGGACATAATGGATACTGTTTCCCGTGATGGTGCGTTCGAGTTTGCGGCCGTCACCAAAATCAATGGTAATCTTCGGCACGGCGCGAACGGATTTCCAATGGAGGATGAAATGATCGCGCAGATAAGCTGAAACCTGGGCGTTTGCGTAGAGGGTAGTGCGAAAGAAACGGCTGTTGGCGCAACTAAGTTCATCGTCGAGGTTTCCAAGGAGGCGCAAAGAGAGAATGGGTTTGTTGTTTTGGCGCGCGGCGGCTTTGGCCTGATCCAGATCGGTGAACCAATAAAGTTTGGACGCATAGGAGTCGCGCTGGCGCGTGATTCCATCGAGAGCGGATTTGAGGCGAAGCCAATCCGCGTCGTTTTTTTGAATACCGGCCGAGGTGTGAGACTGGATGAAATCGGCGTGAGTCTTGAGCATGATTTCCAAGCCGGCGGGGCCGAAGGCCCGTAGAGCGGCGATAGCAGAGTCGGCGACTTTTGCGTTTGAGGAAACAGCATCCTGCGCGAGTTGGGTCCGAAAATCATCCGAAGGCTGGCGATCTGAATTTGGAATTGTCAGGAAGCTGGAACTTGCATTTTTAAGGGTGAAGTCTCGTGGGAGGCTTACGCAGGAAAGGCTAACGGAAAAATCGGGTTCGATTATGGGTTCGCTAGAGTCGGAGTCCGAAACTTCGGCAGCGAGGAGGGGCGCGGTAAAACCGAGGGTAAGGGCCAGAAGAAAATGTAGCGTTTTCATGGCGCAAACTTCGCACGCGGGAAGAAAGGAGTTGTCAGGTCCAGGCAAAAGAAATGTAAAAGAGTTGTAAATACACGCAGCGGAGCTGGTGAGGGGGTTTAGTCGTAGCTGGTTTGGATTCAATGAAAAAAATTGGGTTACTGTAAGTTACCGTGAGTTACCGTAGGTTACCGGTAACGTCCAAGTTAATTGGAATACAAAGGCTGAAAGTTGCGGGTTGAAGAGCCGTCGGACCGGTAGGACGAGTCGGACCGGTCAGGCAGAAATGGGGGATTTCGAGGACGATTTGAGTAAATGATAGTTTCATAAGGCTTTCGTTTGCATATTCGTCGCGCTTTTTTTGGCAGAAGGATTATCGCACGCTGAAGGGAATGGGTAAGGGCAAAGTTTGGGGACAATTGATGCCGGAAAATGAGGAGGAGAAAAGGGCGCCGAACGTGCGAAAGCTCGCAAACCCGTGCTTTGAGGAGGATTCCGTTTGGGATTCTGAGATCAGCGAACTTCTTCGCGGAGCATCACGAGGCCATTTGCGAGGGCGTATTTGGTGAGTCCTCCCACGCTGCGAATATCAAGTTTGCGCATCAGATTGTCGCGATGGGTTTCGACCGTGCGGGTGCCAATGTTAAGCTGAGTAGCGATTTCTTTATTTGAGAGACCTTTCGCAATCCCAATCAAAACGTCGCGTTCACGGGGACTCAATTCACGATTGTTCGCGCCCGGAGCATTTCCGCCCATCAATTGCTTCAGCGCGATTTGAGCAACCTCTTCGCCGAAGAAGGTTTCGCCGCGTTGCACTGTTTCAATCGCTTTCACCAACTCTTCCGTCGGAGCGTCTTTTGGGATGTAGCCGCGGGCACCCGACTGAAGTATGCGCGGCACGAATGTTCCGCTGCCGGACATCGAAAGGATCAGCACTTTGATTTGCGGCAACTCCTTGCGTAACATTTCGGTTACCGCGAGGCCGTTCGTGTGCGGCATGTCGATGTCCATTAAAATGATGTCTGGGGATAGCTCTTTGGCTTTGCGCAGCGTTTCTTTGCCGTCGCCGGCTTCGCCGACGACTTCAAGATTTGCGTGATGGGCGAGGCAAGCTGCAATCCCATGGCGGATAACGGGATGATCGTCCGCTAATAGCACGCGAGTGCGTTTTTGCTCCGGAACAGCGACGTCAATAATGACAGGGGTGGAAGCGTTCTTTTTGGATGCGCGTTTTGGCATATTCAACGAATGCAGCTTAACCCGCCTGGTAACGACAATGCCAGCCGGATTTATCGACAATCTGGTTTCGCCATTACTTACCCATCAGATGCTCGAGGACCATCTGATCGAGGGCCGCATAATTACGGTCGGCGATAAGCTGCTGAGCGCTCTTTTCATCGAATGTGCGGGCCTTTTCGACAAGGCGAAGGAATGTGCGGCGGCTGTTGTCCAGGTGCGCCTGCCAGTGTTCGACCTTCGTCGTGCGGAACGGATGGACGTCAAAACAAACGTACTCTCCATGGTTGCCGTAACCGTTACGTTCAAGAGCGCGAATTTGATTGAAGGCAACGCGTAGATTACTGCTCCCGAAAGGCTTGTCCTGATCGAATTTCAAGCCGTTCTGGTCGTTCAGATGCAGTGACCAGAGCTTGCCGAAGGCCATGGCGAAATCAATTTCATCAGCCGGGTCCAATCCGGCCAGGATCGCGTGCGCGGATTCAATCAGGCAGCCGACCCGTTTCGGATCGCGCGTTAATTGCGCGATGGCTAATGCATGGCCGATGGTTGGCAGGTACGCGTGATCCATCGGTTCGTTCGGCTTGGGCTCAATGGCAAGGCGAATTTTTTTATCATGTGCCAGCATCTTATCAAACGCTTCAACGAGCAGGTCAATGCTGCGGCGGCCATTCTTTGATTCGCGCAAATAAGTTCCTTCCCGAGCGAGCCAAAGGACGAGAATGTCGGTTCCCAAAGAATTCGCGATTTCGATGCACCGAAGCGAACGTTCAATGGCGTACTTGCGGCATTTTGAATCGTTGCTTGTATATGCGCCGTCGATGGTCATCGGGCTGAACCAGAGTCGCGGAGCTACCATTTCGGCTGCGATGCCTGAATCATCGAGTCGCTTCTTGAGTTCTTTCGCCTCCTTTCGGATCTGCGCATCCGACTTGCCGTCAATATCGGGGACGGCATCGTCGTCGTGGAACATCATGGCGTCGAAGCCGAGCTTTTTGAGTTGATCGAGCTTCCAATCGAAGGTTTGCGCCGGCCGAGTTGTGGGGCCGTAAGGGTCCTGACCTTCGCTGAGATTCCAAGGACCGAAACAGAATTTGTAACCGAGTCGTTTTGCCATAAGCGTCGGGCGACGTTAGCGAGCGAGGGCCAAATTTGGAAACGAAAAAAGCGCGTGTGCGTAAACAAATTGTTCCAGGTGGGGCGGGCGTCCCCGCGACCGGCAGCCTTGCAGAAGCATAAAGCTTTATGCGGCTCGCGGGATGCTCGCCCCACCCATGATCAAGTTTGACCAACTCCGGTCCTCAATCGTCGAAATTTTAACGTGTCACTTGCATGAGCAACTGGTATAAGTTCCAAAGAGGCGACTATGGCGAACGAAAAACCTGCAGAAAAATCGAAAGGCGGCCCCGCTGCACGAGTCGCCTTCATAGACGGACGTGGAGAACTGCCCATGCTCGAAGTTTCGACGGCCTGGAGCACTGCGGGGATTTATTTGCACGGCGCCCATGTAACTCATTTCCAAAAGAAAGGTGATTCGCCGCTCCTTTTTCTAAGCCAGTGCAGCCGGTTTTCGGAAAACGAACCGATTCGCGGCGGCATCCCGGTCATTTTTCCGTGGTTTGGTCCGCGGGAGGGGATGCCCCAGCACGGATTTGTTCGCTCGAAAAATTGGGAACTGAAGGAAGTCGCGCCCGCAGTTGATGGGAGCGTTAGCGTGCGATTCTTTCTCCCCGAGTATCCAGAAGCTTCGTCCTTTTCGCCATTCAGCGTGGAATACGTCGTGACGGTTGGCGAGTCATTGAGTTTGGAGTTGATCGTCACAAATAGATCAAATGACGAAGCCTTCACCTTCGAAAACTGCCTGCACACCTACTTTGAAGTGGGGGACATTTCCTTAGTGTCGGTTACAGGATTAAAAGGCGTCGCTTATCTGGATAAGGTCGCAAATTTCGCGGAAAAGAAAGAGGCTGGCGATGCAATTAGAATTTCCTCAGAGGTCGATCGCATTTACCTCAATACTACTGATACGGTCGAGCTTTTAGACGAAAAGTTGGGGCGCAAAATTCGCGTCGAAAAGCATGGCTCCGTTTCCACTGTCGTTTGGAACCCATGGCTCACCAAAGCCCAGCAAATGCCCGATTTTGGAAATGACGAATATCAACGGGTGATCTGTGTAGAATCAGGCAACGTCGCTGCCAACAGCATCCGCTTGCCGCCAAACGAGACTTCGCGGCTCGCGGTGAAATTGAGCAGCGCTCCGCTGCAATAGTTTTCACGAGTTTCTATCGATTTCGGCATGGTTCTTGAGTGGGATTTGCCCGGTGATTCTCCTGTACCGGTATCCGCGTTTGCACGGATAACCCATTCCGTGTTAAACTGTAGACTTCGAGGGCAAATGCGGCTGGACAGTATTTCGCTGGCGTGAGTATGTTCACGCCAGGTTTTATTAGCTTAATTTCAGGATGTTAGTTCAGGATTTCCTCCAGAACAGCGCGAATGCGCATCCGGACAAGACCGCCCTTGTGTGCGGGAGTCGGCGATTTACCTATGCGGAATTGGACACAATGGCGAATCGTCTGGCGAACGCTCTTCGCCAGCAAGGCCTTCAACGGGGCGACCGCGTAGCCATCTATTTGAGCAATTGCGTCGAGGCCATTGTTGCCATTTTCGCAATACTCAAGGCCGATGCCATATTTGTATCTTTGGGTCGTACGACCAAGGGCGACAAACTCGTGTCGATTCTCAACAATTGCCAGGCCAAGGCGATGCTGTTGGACAAAAGAGCTGTTGCACAAGGATTGGGTGATCGGTTGCTCGCCGAAGTCAAATCGCTCGGTGGAATCATCGTCTGTGGTGATGCCGGCCTGGCCTTGAAAAATGGGCATGGCCGGCACACAGATTTCGCGACGGTTCAGGCCGCTAATTCTGCCGAGCGGCCTCAAAGCAAGAATATCGATTTAGACCTGGCCTGCCTGATTTATACGTCCGGCACTACCGGCGAATCCAAAGGTGTGATGTGCGACCACAGCAACATCACTTTTGTGGCGCAATCCATCGTTCAATATCTCAAGAACAACGAGAATGATGTAATCATGAACGTTTTGCCGATGGCGTTCAGCTATGGTCTTTATCAGTTAATGGCCACGTTTTGCGTAGGCGGAACGCTGGTGCTGGAAGAGTCCTTCGCTTTCCCGGACACAGTCATCGAAAAAATCGCCCAGGAGAGAGTGACCGGATTTGCCGCCGTCCCGACGATCTACTCAATGATTTTGGGAATGGATCTGACCAAAGCGGACCTGTCGTCCCTGCGCTATTTCACGAATGCGGCCGCCGGTTTGCCCGTTGAGCACGTCAAACGTTTGCGCCAACTATTTCCGAAAGTTGAACTGTATTTGATGCACGGCCTGACGGAGGTAGCGCGAACCATGTATTTGCCGCCCGATCAAACGAATATTCGTCCCGATTCCTCAGGTATTGCCATCCCAGGCACCGAATTGTGGATTGAGGACGACAATGGCCGCCGTTTGGGTCCAGGAGAGACAGGCGAACTGGTTGTTCGCGGCCGAAATGTGATGCGTGGCTATTGGATGGCGCCCGAGTTAAGCGCACAACGATTTCGCCCCGGCGTCATTCCTGGCGAACGGATTTGTTACAGCGGCGATCTCTTCAAAACGGACGACGAAGGATACTTTTATTTCGTCAGCCGCAAAGATGACATCATCAAGAGCCGCGGCGAGAAAGTCGCGCCCCGGGAAGTGGAAAACATTTTGTATGCGATTCCCGGCGTGCAGGACGCGGCAGTGATCGGCATCCCCGACCCCATCTTCGGCCAGGTAATTAAGGCCTTCATCGTCGCCCCAGGTGCGGTGCTCACCGAGGCTGAAGTTATTTCACATTGCAAAGCGCGCCTGGAAGATTTCATGGTGCCGCGCAAAGTGGAGTTCCGCAATGAACTGCCCAAAACCGGTTCCGGCAAAGTTCGGAGGATCGATTTGCGCTAATGTGCGGAATTGCTGGCATGTTTGACCGGTCCGGCCGGGAGGCAATCGCCGAAAGCGATATGCGCCAGATGCTGGGCATGTTGCGCCATCGCGGCCCGGACGAATTCGGCATCCTGCTCGATGGCGAAGTCGGCCTCGGCAATGCCCGGTTGAGCATCATCGACTTGAGCGGCGGCAGCCAGCCGATTGCCAACGAGGATGAAACGCTCTGGATCGTTTTCAACGGCGAAATTTTCAATTACATCGAGCTGCGAGCGGATTTGGAAGCCCGCGGCCATCGTTTCAGCACTTCTTCCGATACCGAAGTCATCCTTCATCTTTACGAGGAGTATGGCACGAAGTGCTTCGAAAAGATGAATGGCCAATGGGGGGTCGCCATTTGGGACACGGAAAAGCGCCGTCTCCTTCTTTCGCGAGATCGTTTGGGGGTGCGTCCGGTGTTCTATACCCAGGCCGGCAAAACCTTGCTGTTTGCATCCGAAATCAAAGCGATCTTGAGCGACAGCCGAGTCTCAGCGGAAATCGATCCCGCCATCGTGGACCAGATCTTCCGGTTTTGGACACCACTTTCTCCCAACACAGTATTTCGCGGCATCAAGGAACTGCCGGCCGGACATTTCTTAATTGCTGATCGTGATTCGCTTCAAATCGAACGATATTGGGCAAACCATTTTCCGCGAGAAGACGCTGGATCTGTCAACGGCCGCCTGTCGATGGGTGATGTGGTCGAACAATTTCGCGAATTGCTGATTGATGCCTGCCGGATTCGTCTTCGCGCCGACGTTCCCGTTGGAGCCTACTTAAGCGGCGGACTCGATTCTTCGACGATCGCCGCGGTTGTTCGCCGTTACACTTCCAATAAGCTGGTCACCTTTTCAATCGCTTTCAGCGACGAAAAATTCGACGAGAGCGAATTCCAAATGCAAATGGCGGCGCATCTCGGCACGGATCACCACGTTGTGCGCGCCACGCATGCGGACATTGGTCGCGTGTTTCCCGAGGTCATCTGGCACACCGAAATTCCAATCATGCGCACCGCGCCAGCGCCGATGTTTCTGCTCTCGAAACTGGTTCGCGAAACCAATTTCAAAGTCGTTCTCACGGGTGAAGGCGCCGACGAATTTCTGGCGGGCTACGATATTTTCAAAGAGGCCAAAGTCAGGCGCTTCTGGGCGGAGCAGCCTGATTCAAAATACCGGCCCCTGTTATTGAAGCGCCTCTATCCCGACATCACCGGCCTTTCGCAAAGCGGCAACGAATTTCTCGCCGCCTTTTTCGGAGAAGGATTGAGCGACGTTGATTCGCCGTGGTATTCGCATGCGATTCGCTGGCGAAACAATCGGCGCACGCGCCGCTTCCTTGCTGACGGCAATGCCACCGCCGAGAAAGACAGCCTCGACAAGCTTGCTTCAGAATTACCTCCCGAATTCAAGCATTGGGATCCGCTCGCTCGCGCGCAATATCTCGAAATCAGTATTTTCCTCTCGCAGTATCTGCTCTCCTCCCAAGGCGACCGCATGGGTATGGCTCATTCTATTGAGGGGCGCTTTCCGTTTTTGGACGTGCGATTGGTCGAGTTCTGCAATTCCCTTGATTCGCGAATGAAGCTGCGCTGTCTCCGCGAAAAACATTTGCTCAAAACGGCTGCCGAGCCTTGGCTTCCCGACATTATCCGCCAACGGCCAAAACGGCCTTATCGCGCGCCCGTCCATCGCAGTTTTTTTAACGAAAGCTCGCCCGAATATGTCCGCGAATTATTAACGCCCGAGAGCATCAAAGAAGTTGGCCTGTTCAAACACGGTGCCGTCGAGCAGTTGGTCCGCAAAATCGAAAGCGGCGCTGGCATCGGCGAAACTGACGATATGGCGCTGGCGGGAATTCTTTCAACCCAACTCACTCATCAACTATTTGTTAAAGATTTTCGGCGGCGCGAGCCGCTATCGGCCAAAGAACGAGTTAAAGTATGCAGATTGAACAAATCACTCCGAAGCAATCCCCTATGCGTTTCTCAAAAGAGTCCCTGAACCTCGACCCTGCCCGTGAAACCGAGCGGATCGTAGCGTTTCTTCAAAAAACCGTCCGCCAAAATATGCGGCGCGGCGCAGTCGTCGGCATCAGCGGCGGTATTGATTCCGCCGTCGTCCTTGCTCTTGCGGTCAAAGCATTCGGCCCCGAAAGAGTTGTCGCCGTGATGATGCCGGACAAGGATTCCGATCGCATCAGCGAAACATTCGCCCGCGAACTTGCTGCAAAATATGGCGTCGAACCCTTGCTCGAAGATATCACCGCCGCCTTGCAAGGATTCGATTGCTACCATCGCCGCGACGACGCCATTCGACGCGTGATTCCTGAATTCGATGCGGCCAAAGGTTTCAAAGCGAAAATTGTTCTGCCTCAGGATCTTCTTGAATCGAACACTCTGAATGTCTTTTCCGTCACGATTATTCGTCCCGATGGCAAACAGGAAACCAAACCGCTTCCGTCCCGCGATATGCTCCAGATTGTCGCCGCCAGCAATCTCAAGCAACGCTCTCGCATGAGCACCCTTTATTATCATGCCGAGGCTCGCCAATTCGCCGTCATGGGAACAGCGAACAAAAACGAACACGACGAAGGATTTTTCGTCAAATACGGTGACGGCGGTGTGGACGTGCAGGTCATCGCACATCTTTTCAAGACTCAGGTCTATCAACTGGCAAAGTATCTTGGCGTTCCCGAAAGCATTCAAAAACGAACGCCTACGACGGACACTTACAGCGCCCCTTGCGATCAGCAGGAGTTCTTTTATCGCCTGCCTTTTCATATGCTGGACCTGCTTTGGTACGCGAAAGAGCACGATGTTCCCAAAGCGGACGTCGCCAAAGTCATGGGCCTGGACGAAGTACAAGTAGGCCGCGCGTTCGATGACATCGACCGTAAAATTCGCACGACCGATTTCTTGCGCCTGCTGCCGCCGATGCTGGGAGCGCCGGACGGAAATGGCCAATGAACAAAAAAGAAAACCCAAACACGATTTTTACAAATGACGACTGCAATGAACCAGGAAATTGAAGCGCCGATTCGCAACTTTATCGCCACCAGCCTTCTCTACAGCAAAGAAGGTTTCACTTATCCAGACGACGCCTCGCTTTTGCGCGAAGGCATCATCGATTCGCTCGGCGTCGTCGAGTTGGTCGAATTTCTTCAAACGAAATTCAGCGTCAAAGTTGAACAACAGGAAGTCAGGCCGGACAACTTCGATTCCGTTGCCAAGATGGCCGCGTTCGTCCGCCGCAAAACTGGCGCGGCTTGAACGCAATGCGACGTCGTTTTCTGCATCTTTACCAGCGGTATCGGATAGCGAAATTTCGCTTCCTTTCCGACTGCCCGAATGTTCAAGGCAAGCCGATTATCCGGCAGCCCGTTCAATTCCTTGGCAAGGGAACGATTCGCTTCAACGGCAAGGTCAACCTCGGCTTCTATCCATCGCCATATTTTTTGAACGGTTACATTTACATGGAAGCCCGCGGTGCTGATTCGGTTATTCAAATCGAGGATGGCGTTTGGATGAATAACAACGTTTGCATCGTCAGTGATGGTCCAGGAGTTTTCATCGGCAAACGGTCGATGCTCGGTACCCACTGCGAGATCATCGATTCGGATTTCCACGATCTTCACCCCGACCGCCGTGCCAATGGGGTCGGCAAAAGCGCCAAAGTCGAAATCGGCGAGAATGTTCTGATCGGCTCGAATGTAATAATTCTCAAAGGCGTAAAAATCGGCAACAACACCGTCATCGCCAATGGTGCTGTCGTTACCCGCTCCGTTCCCGAGAACATGATGGTCTTTGGCAACCCGGGCCGCGGCGGATTGGGCCTGGTCCAGGAATGACCGCTGGATGAGCCAAGATATGCACGTCGCCGTTGAAGCCCCTACCATAACTCCCGTGACCGAGACACGACAAAAGTCATACGGCCAGATTCTCAAATCCTCGGCGCTGATTGGCGGCTCGACAGCATTCAACATGCTGTTCGGCATCATTCGCACCAAAGCCATGGCGGTGCTGCTTGGGCCAAGCGGCGTTGGTCTGCTCGGAATTTACGTTGCGATTTCTGATCTCGTACGCAGTCTCGCCGGCCTTGGCATCAACAGCAGTGGCGTCCGTCAAATCGCCGAAGCAGTCGGCTCCGGCGATAAAGAACGAGTTGCGTGCACCGTGACAACTCTACGACGGGTCGCTCTTTACTCTGGTGGAGTTGGCGCATTATTGCTCGTCCTTCTTTGCCGCCCGGTATCATTCTGGACCTTTGGCGACTACGAACATGCCAGCGCGGTTGCTTTGCTCGCTCTCGTCGCATTCTTTCTCGACATTTCCGAAGCCCAAAAGGCCCTCGTCCAGGGAATGCGCCGGATTGCTGATCTGGCGCGGATGAACGTTCTTGGAGCGCTGTCAGGCACGGTCTTCAGCATTGGCATCGTTTATTTTTGGAAAACACGCGGTGCGCCAGAGCAGGGGGTGGTGCCATCGCTGATTTGCGTCGCGGCGATGAGCATTGTCACCTCCTGGTGGTATGCTCGTAAGATCAAGGTGGAGCAGATTCGAATCAGTTGGGCCCGCGCTTTGGCGGAAGCCTCTGAACTGGTGAAGCTTGGGATAGTATTCATGGCCAGCGGATTAGCGACGCTCGGCGCCGCGTACCTGATTCGGCTTATCCTGCTTCGCGACATGGGATTGGAAAAAGCCGGCCTCTATCAGGCCGCGTGGGGACTGGCCGGGATCTGTATCAGTTTCATTCTTCAAGCAATGGGCGCTGATTTTTACCCGCGCCTGACGGCGGTGGCCAACCAGAAGGAAGAATGCAATCGTCTTGTAAATGAGCAGGTTGAAGTCGGGTTCCTGATGGCGGGCCCGGCGATCCTGGGTGCCCTGAGTCTTGCGCCGTTGGCAATCACGCTTTTTTATTCAACGAAATTTGGCGGAGCCGTGGAAATCTTGCGCTGGCTGTGCCTGGGAATGTTCCTTCGCGTTCTGACCTGGCCGATGGGTTTTATTATCTTGGCAAAGGGTGAGCGAAAAATATTCTTCTGGAGCGAAATTCTGACGAATATCGGATATGTGGCGCTGGTTTGGGCCGGCATCAAAACGTTTGGGCTGCCTGGAACCGGAATGGCATTCTTCGCGCTTTACGTCTTTAACGGCGCAGCAGTTTATCTCATCGTTGGCCGGTTGACAGGTTATGCGTGGTCCGCGGAGAACCGGAAGCTGGCTTTGGTTTTTGTACCCCTTGTGGGAATTGTCTTCGTCAGCAAGTATTTCCTTTCTCCGACGTGGGCAGCGGTGCTTGGAACGATTCTGACCATTCCTGCGGGCTATTACTCCATGAAAATGCTCTGTCGCTTGATCCCGCTTGAGCGATTGCCGAAAGCCGCGAAGAAGATCATTTCCTTGCTTGGCCTCGCGCCACAACAAACAATTTCGGAAAGCAATTGAGTTAAACTCATAAACAATAAAATGAAGATCGCAGTCATCGGATTAGGATACGTTGGGCTCCCACTCTCATTTCAATTCGCTCGCAGCGGCGTCACCGTCCTCGGGCTCGACATTGATACCAACAAAGTGGACGCGCTGAACCAGGGCAAAAGCTACATCAAACACATTTCGTCGGAATCGGTTGTGGAAGCCACAAAATCCGGCGCTTTCTCTGCTTCCTCGGATTTTAGCCGCATCAAGGAAGTGAGTTCGATTATCATTTGCGTTCCCACGCCACTGAACAAAAATCGTGAACCAGATATTTCTTACATCCTCGATACCGGCAAAAACATAGCCCGCCATTTGCAAAAAGGCATGCTCGTCGTGCTCGAATCGACCACCTATCCTGGCACGACCGACGAAGACCTGCGCGAAGTCCTCGAAATCGGTTCGGGTCTCGAAGCCGGCAAAGATTTTCACCTCGCGTTTTCGCCGGAACGCGAAGACCCCGGCAACCCCAACAGCCAGGTGGCCATTATTCCAAAAATCGTCGGGGGTTTTACGCCAGCCTGCCTCGAAAAAGCCAAGCAGCTCTACTCTCAGGCCATCAAGACGCTCGTGCCGGTTTCTTCGTGCCGTATTGCTGAAGCCGCCAAGCTGCTCGAAAACACTTTCCGCGGCGTGAACATCGCTCTCGTGAACGAACTCAAAGTCGTTTATGACGCCATGGGCATTGACGTTTGGGAAGTCATCAACGCTGCCAAAACCAAGCCGTTCGGCTTCATGCCATTCTATCCGGGCCCCGGCCTGGGCGGACATTGCATTCCGATCGATCCCTTTTATCTGACGTGGAAAGCTCGCGAATATGGCCAGAACACCCGTTTCATCGAACTGGCCGGCGAAATCAACACGTCAATGCCCGAATATGTGGTCCGGCGCGTCGTTGACTCGCTCAACGACGCCGGCAAAGCCGTCAAGGGCAGTTCGATTCTTATTCTCGGCCTCGCATACAAGCCGAACGTCGATGACGAACGCGAATCGCCCAGCTATTTCCTCATGGAAATGCTCAAAGCCCGCGGCGGCAAAATCGCTTATTATGATCCTTACGTTCCCGTGATTCGGCCGACGCGCGAGCACGCGCAGTGGACCGGCACCAAATCCGTCGAATGGAAGAAGGACCTCATCTCCTCTTACGATCTTGTCCTCATCGCGACCAATCACGCTTCGGTAAATTACCAGGAACTCGCTGATTGGGCGCCGCGGATTGTCGATACTCGCAATGCAATGGCGACGATCAAGACGAAGCCGGGGCAAGTGACCAAAGCCTGAACGGGCAACGAGAATAAATATTACCGTCCATTGGTAGGAGATGGGTGGAGTTGGGTGGAGTTGGGTGGAGATCACCGGTCTCCAGATGCAGCGCCGAGCTGGGCGTTGTCACCCTCTTGCTTCTGCTCCCGAGCGTCGGTTGCTGATTTGTCTTTTTTCATAGTTGAGTTGTCCTGTTGTCGAGGCGCGTGTTCAGATCACGGTCCTCTCACCCTTAGGGCAAATTTTCAAATTTCAGGGGGGACTAAAAACGTAAATTGTCCGATGACAACTGGTTAGTGTCGATTTTCGGTTTCAAATTGGGGACGAGCCTGAAGCTCGCAGGCTACATCACAAATTACAAGACACAAACCTTGAGCTTATCGCGAAAGGAAACGCTCAAGGCAATTTGAAAAACTGCTGGGTGTCCTCCTCCGCAACGTTCCGATTGTCTATGTCTTTGGACGTCGAAGACGTTAAATAGGATTGTCTCCAGCGCTCGATAAGCCGCGCGAGTTCATCGGGATCGTGCGGCTTGCCGACGTATTCTTTAACTCCCAATCCATGGGCGCGGGCCGCATTCTTTTCATAAATCCGACCCGACCACATTACGACTGGGGTTTGCTCCAGGTCCTGTCTCGTTCGCATCCACGTCACAACGGCAAAGCCATCCACTTTGGGCTCCATCGAATCAAGAATGACCAAAGCTGGCTTTTGATGGGTCTTGTCTTCCAGATAGCGGATTACCTCCTCGCCACTTCGGGCAAAATCCACCCGGATGTCAGGGCACCATTTTTTGAATCCCCAGCCCACGTAAACCCGGTCAATCACATCGTCGTCACCGACCAGCACTCGAAGTTCGTCACTCATACATCATCCCTCACGATCTACTGGTTGTGGTATACTGCAAGAACTGGGCCAGATTTTGTGTAGATTATGGGGGACAATTGCGTGATTTGACGCTGAATCTGCCATGCTGGCTGTGGAGAACAGAAGCTAACAAAGGGAACAAAGGCGGAAGAATGGACAGCGCTCAAAGGGCACTTTTAAGAGAACAGCTTCGGGCGATGGCAGTGGGTCGCGGCGATGAGATTCCCTGGTTACAACCGTGAGGCTCTCGGCGGCCGAGCCTTGCAAAATTGTAGGCTCTGAAATTGTATCGACCTGAATAACTTGCTAATGCGAAAATATCCGTATGCAAAAAGCCATCGCTATTACAACTGCGCTCTTGTTGGGTCTTTTTGCAGTCCGTTCGCAAGAGGATCAATCAAAACCCGCGCAGCGCCCACCGGCCGCGAGCAAATTAGATTCAAAATGGGCCGCGCTCGTTGGTGATTGGGCAGGGGAAGGCACTGGTAATCCAGGCAACGGTTCGGGAACCTCGTCCTTCCAATTCGATCTTCAAAAACATGTATTAGTCCGCCGAAGTCATTCCGAATATCCAGCCGCAGCAGGCCGTCCAGCCACCGTTCACGACGATCTCATGGTAATTTATCCGGGCACGGGAGAAGAATCGCGCGCAATCTACTTCGACAACGAAGGCCATGTCATCGAGTACACTGCCAATTGGTCGGCGACGGGAGACACGCTGACGTTTCTGAGCAAGCCAACTTCCGGTGCGCCACAGTTTCGGCTTATTTACAAAAAGATCGATGCCCAGACGTTGACCGTTGCATTCGAAATGGCCCCGCCCGGGCAAGCTGGCGCTTTCAAGCCGTATGTGTCAGGGCGATTGAAGCGAACGGATAATGCGAAAGGCTGATGAAAACGCACGGTCCTTTCTAAAATAATGAGTACCCCAAATGTAGTACCCATGCTCGCCTACGAAAACGGCCCGGCCGCGTTGGACTGGTTGTGCAAGGCCTTCGGCTTTCATGAACGCGCGCGGATGTTGGACGAGAGCGGAAGATTGTCGCATGGCGAAGTGGAAGCCGACGGTGGCGGCGTCATCATGTTGGCGACGCCCACGCCGGATTACCAAAGTCCCAAGCGACATCGAGAACATTGCGAAGCGGCCCGTCGGTGGTCAGCAGTTCCGTGGATAATCGATGGTGTCCTGGTGCATGTGGCCGATGTCGATGAACATTATCGGCGAGCCAAAGCGGCTGGAGCGCGCATTTTGTCCGAGATTGAAGGCGGATTTCCCGGCAAGCGGTATCGAGCTGAGGATTGCGAAGGGCATCGATGGATGTTTTTGCAAAAAGAACATCAAACATAATGATGCAAAATCAATTACAGGTACTTTTTGCAGCGATTATTGCAAACGATTGCAAGAGTGCACGACAGATACTCAAGAAAGAACCTGCACTCGCAATCGAATTGACAAAGGTACCGCGACTCGAATGGGGAATCAGCCATTGGATATACGCAAAGGACACTGCGTTGCACGTCGCCGCAGCCGGCTATCGAGTCGAGATTGCCAAATTACTATTGAAGACCGGCGCAGATCCAACTTCGGCCATGAATCATCGCCGCAGTCAGCCGCTGCATTACGCAGCCGATGGTTACATCATTAGCGATTCCTGGAATGAGAAAAACCAGGTGGCGATGATTGAGCTTTTGTTGAAGGCGGGCGCAGAGATTAATGCTCAAGACAAGAATGGCGCGACACCTTTGCATCGCGCGGTGCGCACCCGATGCGCCGCCGCGGTCAAATGTCTTCTTGAGGCCGGAGCTGATCCCAGGATCAAAAACTTACCCGGTTCCACTCCTTTTCATTTGGCCGTCCAGAATACTGGCCGAGGCGGAAGCGGAGCGGGCGTGGCCAAGATTGCACAACGAGAAATTATCGAAACATTTCTAGCGCGGCGAATCAGTCCGAAGCTCAAGGATGCAAAAGGAAAGACGGTGATCGATTGGGCTAAAAGTGATTGGATTCGAGAGATGCTGACGAGCGAGGGGTAACGAGGAGATTTTGATATGGGTCTTGATTGGAATCCCGGGCCAAAACCCAAAGCTGAATGCGAAGACGAATTTCGCGAGCCTTTTGGCGCGCGTTGGTTGGCTCACAACTCGGCCCAGGTAAGAATCTGGAACGGCTTGGGCGCAGTGCCGGCGGTCGCGTCGTCGTAGTCGAATGAAAAGTTTCCCTGGCAGGAGAACGATTTGGCCACAATTGCGCCCTGGACGCTGGCATTGCCCTGCGCGGAAAGATCCATTCCGGGCGCATAAATCACTCCGATAAAAGTGCCGCCGGTTATTTTCATTGTTGTGCAGGAGGGAAGTGCATAGAGCCAATACTGCGGCGGCGAGCCGTTAACAGTAGTGACAGGGGCTGACATATTAATAGAAGCTCCCCCATAGACGATATTCAACCTCGGCGCATTCGTGGGGTTGAATGTTACTAAAGGCAGATCCGTTCCTCCGGCGACAATCAAAGTAGTCGTGGCACCCACGAACATCTTGCTGCCAGCGGTTAAGTTTGAGGCGTAATAAAAACCGCCGTTCAGCACGTAAGTGTAGGCGATGCCAGCGTTTGTGCCACTCGTTGGCATTTTTACTCCGGGCGTATTCGGGCCGAACGGTGCTCCAACCGGCGGAAATGTTGCTGTAAAACTGTTAGTTTGATGCCCAGGTTGAATTGTTCCTTTAGTCCTATAACCGAAGTCGCCAACAACGCCTGAACCGCTGATGGTGACTATCCCACCCGCGCCAGTCGCAACATAGCCATAGATATTGACGGTACCGCTGATGGCGTATCCCGTTGAGCCGGGAGGGGTAGCTACGAGCGCATGATCGGTTGCCTTCTTCGGATCATACTGTCCTGCGGTGCTGTAACGATTGGTCGAAGAATCAAAACTATCGGCCGAGAATGTACCGCCAAAACTGATCGTGTTGGCTATCAGGCCGGCTGGGAAATAGGGTGTTGGCGTTTGCGCAGTAACCTGGACGGTTCGCGTGATGTAATTGGAACCGCCAGCCCAATGGCCGTAACCCGTTGAGGTAATGGCAACGACCCCGCCAGGCCAGCCGTTGATATTGACGGAGTAATAGCCGTCGCCTAGAAATCGTTTTTTATTGTAGGCCCAGGCGTTGGTATCGAAGGTCCAACTATCGGAAAGATAAATATTCGTATTTTGCGTGATCTGGCTGCAGCCTTCCTCAATGCCCGCTTCGGCCATTGGCAGAGCAGCGTTCCAGCCGATGGAACGTTTTACTTTGAGGTTTCCCTGCGAGGTCATCACCATATATGTGCCCAGCACCGTCCCCAATATTCCAGCAGTCGCAAGAGCCACGATGAGGGTGCCGCCGGTCTGTGCCGAGATGATTCGTTTTATTTTCATTGGTTGCGTGGGTTTTGTCAGCGCTGTTTCAAGATTTTGCTGCGGGGTACCTTCCAGAACGACTGGAATTTATGGCTTGTAAGTCAGTAGTCCTCTTTGAGAAACGAGCGTGCTCATCGTCCGCGTGTGCGTCATGCCCTCCGAAAACCAGGAAACGGTCGCGGTCACCTGCCGCAACGTGTTGCTGTACGACTCTACAGCCGATGGGAACGGGCTGACAATCATCGCACCATTATACGTGACTCCATGAACGGTATTTGAGGTGGAATAATAATTCGTAAAGCTCGCGGGGATGTAGGCTGCGGTGACATTCGTCCAATTATAGATTCTCAACGCTTCCAGCTTTTGCACCAGAATTTGGTCCGCACGCACCTCCTCCTGCGACAGCTTTATGGTATTAAATCCAAAGGAAAACCCGCCACATAAGGCGGCTATCGTGATGCCGAGGATCAGGAAGCCGACCATTGACTCAACAATGCTAAAACCTGCTTGACGAATCGCTGCACGCGCGATGGGCCGCCGCAGAAAACAAGCAGGGGTAGATATTTTCGACGACTTCACATTAAACTCGCTTTTTCTTGTCTCGCCAATGCGGCTTCCGCAATGGATGGCAGAGTCATACATCAATCTTTTCGACTGAAAGCAACTAGCCTGCCAACGGCGAATCCCACGAAAACCAGCTCAAATCCGCCGTTTTTTGTGTCTCATTCTTGGAGCGAAAGCACATTTCCGGGCCAGGAATGCCGTAGTTCGCGGGAAGACGCGCTCGGACGGGCGGACGACTCGGACGGTCAAGAAGGCTGCGGTGGGAACCACTTTTCTCTTAACCTGGCTGGAGTCGCCCCTTTCGCCCGTAAGCTCCGCAAGCTCAACGAATCATGCCGTTTGGCCAACCGGACGCCGGCTTCATCGGTGACTAAAGGACAGTGATGAAACTTCGGCGGCCGCAACCCGAGTGCTTCGTATAGCAGTAGTTGGCGAGCCGTGGATTTGAGCAAATCTTCGCCGCGGACAACTTCAGTGATGTCCATGGCTGAATCATCGACTACGACGGCGAGTTGATACGAGGGTAAATCATCCTGCCCCCAAACGATAAAATCACCAAAGTCCCGTCCTGCGACGAATTTTTGCAAACCAAAATAACCATCAACAAACGAAACAGAGTCGCCGTCAGGGACTTTGAAACGCCAACTTACGCGAGAGGTTTTATCGGGCCTGACATCCTCACCCTTTGCTGGCCTGCATGTGCCTGGATAGATCGGTTCGTCCTCGCCTGCGTGGGGCGCTTGCAAAGTACGAAGTACATCCTGCCGCGAACAGGCGCAAGGATAGACGGACCCGAGAGCGCGCAATTTTTCAAACGCTGCACGATAGAATTCGAGCCGCTCACTCTGAGAGTAAGGTCCGCGTGGGCCACCGCAATCCGGCCCTTCCTGCCATTGAAAGCCGAACCACTGAAGGTCCTCGAGCATGGCGGTGACAAATTCTGGTTTTGAACGGCTTCGATCGAGGTCTTCGTTTCGCAGGAGCAGAGCACCACCGTGGCTTTGCGCTCGTTGTTGGGCAATCCAGAATGTGCGGGCATGTCCCAAATGCAAAAGCCCGGTCGGTGAAGGCGCGAGCCGGCCTCGGTATGGCATGGGTGTTGCAGATTCGACGTGCACCTCTTCAAAACGGCTCGTGGGGGTGGGCGGCGAGCCAATCCGTCACGCCAGCAATTTGAAATGAGAGCAGTCCTTGGACTTTCGCGCAGTTGAGTGAGGTGTCCGGAGCACGGGGAGCGCCTACGTATTCCTTAAGGGAAGTTGGAATCAATTTCGGATTCAACTGCGGCCAGCGCGCGGCAATGAGCTTTCCGATTTGCCAGCGCGAAAGCCGTTCACTGCCGGCAATGTGATAGAGGCCAGGTTGATTTTTCGCGAGCAATTCCCAGGCAGCGCGAGCGGTAACTTCGGCATGGATAGGAGAGCGAAACTCATCGGTGTACAGCCGTAATGTTTGTCCGGATTGCCAGGCGTGCCGGATTTGTTCGTTGAAACCTCGATCACCGGCTGGCGAGATTCCGCCGTTAAGTGAAGTGCGAATTACTGTGTGCCGCGGATTAGACGAGACGATCTGTTCTGCGGCGACCTTCGTTTCGGCGTAAATGCTTAATGGATTCACGGGGCTTGACTCGTCATATTTCCCGGCACGTCCGTCGAAAACGAGGTCGGATGAGAAAAAAATGAAGGGAATGTCGCAGGCCAACTCGCAAAGGATCCGGGTGACTTCTACGTTGAGTTTTCGAGCGAGCCGAGGATTTGCCTGGCAGTCGGGGCTCTTGCTCAAGGCCGCACAATGAATAATCGCCCCTGGCTGTTCTTGCCGGAAGAGTGCGGCGACTTTTTGGTAATCGATCAAATCGACATCCGAACGCAGAAGTGGACGAGCGCGCCAGCCCGCGGGAAACTGCGTTACGCGGACCAGGTAACTTCCGATGAGACCGCCCGCCCCTGTTATCCATGCCCGGGGAAGGCGCTCGTGTTGATTTTCCGGCATGACTACCCGCCGAGCTGCAATCGCTGGTCGGCTTCGAGCATGGTCTTGAGGTTGGGCCAATTCGCCTCGTTCATATCGTTAAAGGCATGGAGATAAACAGCGACGGCTTCCTGAGGGTATTTGGCGAGCAAAGCATCGATTGCCGGGCGAAGTTTTTCGTCGCTCATCGAATCCGGGAGGTCTTCTACCACGCCTTCATTATGCTGAATTCCGAGCGCGTTGAGAAAATCGACGAGCATGCCTTTGTATTTTTTAACGAGCCAGGTGCGGATGAGGTTGGCGGTCATCATTTCGAGCGATGGCCGGGCCAGAGTGGATAACATTTGGCTATGGCGCTCAGTTCGCGGCTGGCGTTCAAGAAAAACCGGCCGGACTTTCCGGGCTTCGGCGACGGCTTGTAGAGTCGCCCGATAGAGCGGCTTGTCAGATTCAAAAGCGTAAGTGAGAATTTCAAGCGCCAGTTTGGGCGACATGAATCCGTAAAGTTCGTGGGATGTGAGCATTTCTAATTACTAATTACAATGCAGCATAGTTGCCGGAGGGCGAAAATCAAATTGCTGTCATAAAATCATTCACCGATTGTCCTCACCGCAATTTTATTTTTCCTGGCAATCTGTTCGCAAGTTTCTTGTTCGAGGAGAAGAGATTTTCCTGCCTCGAACGCCAGCACAGAAATCCCGGCGCTGGCGCAGGTTTCGAGAGTTTGGGGTCCGACGCAAGGAATATCGAAGCGCAAATCGTGATGTTGACGCGCGACTTTGACCGCCACGGCCCCGCCTTTCTTTCCCGCCAGTTCGCCGCCGCGGGCCAGGCATTTATCGGTCCCCTCAAACCCTTCGACGGCGAGCACGGTGCCATTCTTGACAACGACCGTTTGTCCAATCTCCAAACGAGACATTTCCTTGGCGATGCGAAAGCCGAAGTCTACATCCGCCCGTTGTTCTTCAGATATTTTCGGGCCGAATTGGAAGCCGTTCGCGGGCATAAGCGGTTTAAGCCAGGGAGTGGCTTCGATGAGTTCGATGCCGTCTTTTTTTAATTCATCAGCAATTGCGCCGAAAATGGTATGGGCATTTTTTTCCTTCAAGCGAAAGAGAAGAGCCACGGCGCGCAAGTCAGGACGAAGGTCATAAAGATTTTTTGGGGCTATCTGGCCGGCCATGATGCAATATTTGATATGCCGCTCGGCAAACGCGGAAATCATTTTTGAGAGCTGGCCGACCTTCAGCCAGACAATTTCATCTACCAGAGTCGCGAGGGCGGGATCGGTTTCGTTTTCAAAAGCGACAGCTACCAATCGTTTGATGCCCTGGGCCCGAGCTTGTTTGGCAAAAAGTAGTGGCAGCGAGCGATTGCCTGCAATGATGCCGAGGGTGTCTAGCGATGGAAGCATGGGATACGAATCACAAAGCTGGGAGATCGCACAGTCTGATTGTTTCACACATTTGTCTCATTTGGAGGCAATCATTGATTGCGGGCCATGTGCATAGCAATCTGGCTCTGATTCGTCAGCTTCATTTTTCATATTCCTGGCTCAAAGTTCGCCGCGACGCCACTTGACAGCGCGATCTATTTGGCAATTCGAATATTTCTGGTCTGTGTCGTGCTGACGCAGAGAAGGGAAACACATTCCCGCGGCTCCAGGAAGTATTCAGTGGGGCAAGGCGATGTGTCGAACGCCCTTGAGATGAGTCACACGGCGGCATGGACGGATGGAATGGCTGGGAACGACGGTAATAACAAAACGTCGATTGCCCGGCGGGCCCTTTTATTGTCTGCGCTTAGTCTCGCGATGGGCCTCAGCGTGAGTGCGTGGATGTATTCCCAGGGAGCGCATGCAATTTCCGGCATCACGGGTTCAGGAGGGAAGGGTCTGACCTTGGATAGATGGGCGGAACACGCCATGTTGCTGAAGCAATTCGATCATTCCATCATGACCATCATGGTGCCGACCGCAACCGGCGGAGCGCTGTGCCTATTGCTGGTGTTGAGTGGATTGGGATTGTCCCGGCGGATTTCGGCAAAGCGCATGAAAGCCAAGGAGGATGAGTGGCGGAAAACCATTTCGGGCCTGCAAATCCAACTCGCGGCCAGCCGGTCGTCCGAAGATATATTGAAAGTAAGGCAGACCGAAGATTTTGAAAAAGAACACGCAGGCCGGCTCGAACTCAAAGTGGCGCAGTTACAGACCGAGTTGGACCATTTGAAGCGCGCGGAAAAATCTCTGACCCAACGGCGGCAGGAATTGGAGAGTTCCAAGACGGTTCTGGAATTACACGTTCAGGAACGAACCGGTGAATTGCAAAAGCTACAGCGCCGTTACGAACTTATTTTGAATTCTGCAGGTGAAGGCATTTGTGGTTTGGATATCGAAGGTAAAGCGACCTTCGTAAACCCGGCGGTGTCGAGAATTACCGGTTTTGCGATTGGGGACCTGATTGGAAAGAGTGAGAAGGAGATTTTTGGAGAGAACGGAACGAACGGCGAGAATAAGAATTCCGGGGAGCGAATCTTTCACAGAAAAGACGGCACTTGCGTGCCCCTTGAATATGTTCGAACTCCGATTCACGAAAACGACCGGGAGGTCGGCGCGGTGGTCGTCTTCAAAGACATCGCGGAACGAAAGCGCGTCGAAGAAGCCATCGGGCAAAAAGCAGCCGAACTCGCCCGGTCCAATGCCGAACTGGAGCAATTTGCTTTTGTTGCTTCGCATGATTTGCAGGAGCCGTTGCGAAAAATCCAGGCATTTGGCGATCGTTTGAAGGGAAAGATTGGCGGAGCGATTGCTCCGGAAGCCCAGGAATATCTCGAACGAATGCAGAATGCCTCGGCCCGGATGCGGACTCTGATCAATGATCTCCTCGCCTTTTCCCGGGTTATCCGCAGGACTGAACCGTTCGTTTCCGTAGATCTTGCGGCAGTAACAAAAGGCGTGCTTGGGGATTTGGAAGTTCGCATTGAAAAATCAGGAGCAAAAGTGGATGTGGGTGACTTGCCGGTCCTCGAAGCCGATCCGATGCAAATGCACCAACTTCTGTTGAACCTCTTGAGCAATGCTCTAAAATTCCAACCGTCGGGCGCGCAACCGGTGGTCAAGATCCGGTCCCGGTCCTATGGCGCTTTATCGGGCGAACAACTTTGTGAAATTACCGTCCAGGACAATGGCATCGGTTTCGAAGAAAAGTATCTCGAAAAGATGTTTGCCGTGTTCCAACGCCTCCATGGCCGAAGTGAATATGAAGGCACCGGAGTTGGTTTGGCAGTGTGCCGCCGTATCACCGACAGGCATCATGGAACGATTACTGCCAAAGGTCAGTTGGGTCAGGGTGCAACGTTTATCGTGACGCTGCCCTTGCATCAATCAAAAACGGAGGTCCCTAAATGAGCGTCACCACCAAACCAAACATTATTATCATGGCTGAAGATGATGCCGACGATCGTCTTCTTATTAAGGATGCCCTTAAAGAGTGCCAATGGGACGCCGATTTGCGTTTTGTCGAGAACGGAGAGGAACTGCTCGACTATCTCCTGCGCCAGGGTAAATACAAACAAGCCGAACAGTCGCCCCGCCCCGGGCTCATTCTGCTGGACCTGAACATGCCCAGAAAAGATGGCCGCGAAGTGTTGCGCGACATCCGGGGCAACGCCGATTTGCGCCGCATTCCGGTGGTCGTCCTGACGACTTCGAGGGCGGATACCGATATCGAGCGAATTTACGAACTGGGCGCCAATTCTTTCATTTCCAAGCCAGTCCAATTCGATGGATTGGTAAATCTGATGCGGGTGCTGTCTCAGTATTGGTTTCAGACTGTGGAGCTTCCCGTCTCCTAACCCAATTTCAAATGGCTGCTATGCTGGATACCGGGATAGTCAAAGTATTGCTCGTCGAGGACGACGAGGACGATTTTGTAATCGCCCGCGATCTCTTCTCGGAAATGCCGGGGAGGCGATTTGCACTGGACTGGGCGCGCAGCTTCGATGCGGGGCTGGAGGCGATGACATTGAATCAGCATGATGTCTGTCTGGTGGACTATCGACTTGGCGTGCGAAACGGCGTGGATCTTCTGCGGGCAGCGATTGAGGGCGGATGCCAGTCGCCGATCATTCTTCTAACCGGAGCGGGAGAGCATGTAATCGATGTCGAGGCGATGCAGGCGGGAGCGGCGGATTACCTTGTCAAGGCGCAGCTTCAATCCAATTCACTTGAACGGAGCATTCGCTATGCGCTTCAAAGGAAGCGAGCGGCGGCGGTGGCAGCGTTTGAACAGGCGCGGTTGGCCGCTTTTGGCGCGGAGATTGGGTTGGCGTTGACTCGGCGGGATTCCTTGAAGGCAATTCTGGATCGTTGCGCGAAGGCAATGGCTCAATACTTGAATGCGGAGCTGGCGCAAATTCTTAGTTTTGAGTCTCGGGGCAAAGCATTCGAGGCGCTCGCAACCGCCGGTCCGCTATTGGAGCGGCGTGAATTTCTCGGAAAAGCACCAGATGTGAGGCTGGATCTTGCCCCGCTGTCCGAAGGCAAACCTGCCCTGATCAAGCAACTGTTCAACGATGCGCGAATCCCCGATCAGGAGCTGGTTAAGCGCGAAGGCTTGGTTTCCTATGCGGCCTATCCTCTTGTTCTCGAAGACAAGCTCGTGGGGTTGATGGCCATCTTCAGTCAGCAACCTTTGACGGAGCAGATCAGTCTGGAAATGGGTTCCGTTGCGCATGGCATCGCGTTATGTATTGAGCGAAAGCGCTCCGAGGAGGCGCTCGGGGTCAGCGAGTTTAAGTATCGTTCGGTCGTCGAAAGCATCAAGGAAGTTATCTTTCAATTGGACGAATTCGGAAATTGGACGTTTCTTAATCCGGCGTGGACGACGGTCACGGGTTTTCCAGTTAAACCAACTCTTGGGACCTTTTTTCTGGAATACATTTGCCAGGATGACCGTCAGCAAAACCAGGAGATTTTTCTTCGGTTTGTCGAGCGAAAGCTGGACTACTGCCGGTATGAAACGAGGTTTCTCACGAAAGACGGAAAAATCCGTTGGGTGGAAGTTTACGGCCAACTCTCTTTGGGCGCTGAGGGGCAGTTGCTTGGCATTTCGGGCAGTTTGACAGATATCACCGACCGGAAGATTGCCGAAATCCAGATCAAAAAATTGGCGGCATTTCCGCGGGTCAATCCGAATCCCGTTCTGGAATTCTCGATGGACGGTACGCTGACCTATTCGAATGACGCTGCCCTTCAGATGGCAAATTCGCTTGGCCACGATGATTTGCACTCGATTTTGCCAGGGAATGCCGGCGCCATCGCGCGCGAAACCCTGAACTCGGGCCAAAACCGGCTGCGCGAAGAAGTGAATATCAATGGGCGCACGATAACCTGGTCTTTCTTTCCGGTTCCCGCGAGTCATGTCGTGCATTGTTACGGAGTTGATGTGACGGACATGCTTAGCCTGGAGGCGCAGTTGCGTCATGCGCAGAAGTTGGAGTCAGTGGGCCAGTTGGCGGCTGGTGTCGCGCATGATTTCAACAATATCCTGACAGTGATTCAGGGCTATTCAGATTGCCTTTTGGCGCGCTGCAATGGCGACGAAACGATGCGTAGCGCACTGAAACAAATTTGCGATGCTTCGAAGCGCGCAGCTTCACTCACTCGCCAATTGCTCGTATTCAGCCGCAAGCAGGTCATTCAACCGAAAGTGCTGGATTTGAGCGCGGTTCTGCAAAATCTCTCGAACATGCTGCCGCGTTTGCTGGGGGAAGACGTCGTGCTCGAAACCGATTATATGTCCAATCTGCCGCGAATCGAAGCGGATACAGGCATGTTGGAGCAAGTGGTGATGAATTTGGCTGTCAATGCGCGGGACGCAATGCCGAAGGGTGGCAGAATTTCTCTCAGTACCACTTCGGTCGAGATCGGACAGGATTACGCCAGTCGTCATCCCGATTCCCGTCCGGGGACATTCGCGTGCCTGACCGTTGCCGATACCGGCTCCGGCATGGATGCCAAAACGTTGGAAAGAATTTTCGAGCCGTTTTTCACGACTAAGGAGGTTGGCAAAGGCACTGGGCTCGGTCTGGCGACAGTGTATGGCATCCTCAAACAACATGAGGGCTGGATTGAAGTTGAAAGCGAAATCGGCGTTGGAACCACGTTTAGAGTTTATTTTCCAGGGGTGGCAGATAGTGAACTGTCGAAGAGCGATACGACCATTTTTGAGGGAAAAGTTCGTGGCGGAAAAGAAACCATCCTGTTGGTGGAAGACGAACCGGTTGTTCGCGAATTGGTGCGGGAAATTCTGCACACGTACGAATATAACGTGATCGAAGCTGAGTCCGGCATCGATGCGCTTCGAGTGTGGGACCAGTACGATGGAAAGGTGGATCTCTTGCTCACGGACATGGTCATGCCCGAAGGATTAAATGGCCGAGAGTTGGCGGATCAATTGAAGAAGCGCAGACCGGACCTGAAAGTAATTTTTAGCAGCGGCTACAGCGCCGAATCGCTTGGGCGGGAAATGACTGAGGGTGACACAGCATTCTTGCCGAAGCCCTATTTGCCTCCGCAGCTTGCGCAATTGGTCCGCCAATGCCTGGATACCGTGCCGAAAAAGCGGCCGGAGTTGACGCCTGCGTAACAGGCGATTAACTGTTTGTCTTAAAACGGTAGACGTGGACCTCAAAGGGGGCGAACCAGTCGGTGAATTTGCCGGATTTGATTTCAACAGTTCGAGGTTCTTCGAATAATACGTTCCCGCCACTGGTGTCTTTGGGCAGGCCACTGAATTCGGCTTTCACAGTTGCGCCTTCGCGCTTGCACGCAAGCAGGAAAATATCATTGCCGACTTCCCGCACGCAGAACTCGATTCCTTCGCCAGTTACCTTCACCGGCAGTTTTGATTGGGGCGCCAGCAAGGCTGGATAAAGCTGACTTTTCATCCCGATTTCCTCGATTACTGGCCGGAGGACGCGTTTCCAAAAGTGCCAGTTCCAACCGAGCTTGCGGTCGTCATCGCTAAGATTTTTGGCGAGGCCACCGCCAAAATAAATAAGGCCGCGGGCGCCGTTGATGATGGCCTGATACGTCATGAATCGTTCTTCGGGAAATGTTGGGAAGCGAAGTGTCTTGCCTTCTTTGAGCACGCCGCTCCAGGAAATCTGCAAGGTCATCCAGACCGGCTTTTTTCGCTCCGCTACTTCTGCCATCAACCTGGTATAATCGCCAACCATGCTGATTTCGGAATTAGTTTTGGCAAATTGCGAATGAATTCCGGGTGGATAGCCGATCGGATAAATGTCGAGGCCGACGATGTCGGAACACGGATTGTAACGCCTGAGGCTCTCGATTGTTCCGCGAGGAGCCTGGATGATCACCAGCGGATGATTGGGATCCAGTTCTTTGACGATTTGATAAGCGCGTTCGAGTGGTGGCAGCGGGTGTTTGCCCCATTCGGGTTCATCGGCTCCTTTGTAGGCGCCCAGCGCGGGATGATCCTTGAAACGAGTAAGAATTTTGTGCAGCAGTTCTTCGTTGCGAGTGTCGCCCGGTTTGATGCTGGACGCTTCGCGAAGATTCAGCCAGCAGTGCAGACCGTAACGGGCTGCGGCGTCTTCGAATTTCTGTTCCTGCTCGAAGCGCGCGTCCGACCACGCTTGATCGGGGCCAAATCGCACGAAGGTCGCTCCCGCATCTGCGAGCTCGGCAAAGGCATCTTTGCCGCCCGGTGTTTTTCCATCGGCTGGCGGTGCCGCGGTGAAACCGATAATAAATATTTTCCTGCTGTCGATTTCCAAAACACCGTCCGAGTTGATGATGGCTTTGTTCCCGCGGGAGGTCAGTGTGGAGATCACTAATAGCAGAACTAAAAACGGCGCGATGGGGAGCCCAGGCCGGGACTGCCATCCGCGCCCTCCTTCGTCAAAATATCCTGGCCTCATTCCGAGAGCATTTCTCTGATTTTCTTCGCTAGCGCGGGATCGGATTTCATTCGAGAACGCACGATTTCTTTTCGATGTTGGTCAACATCTCCCTTGAGAGTTGCGAGTTCGGATTCCTCGTGCGCCACGGTGAGCAAAGTGACACTGCCCATTTCATCCTTCGATTCTTCGCCCCACGTTACGCGGACTGGCGGGGAGGAGGGATTGCGCGGATTTTCCGCCGAGTTATCCCAATGAATTTCGGCATCGAGACGTGTGCCTTTGGGCAATGAGACAAAGTCCGTGAAATAGTAGGCGTCCTGCCAGGCAAAGTCCCAATCGGCGATGAGGAGCAATGTCTTCACTTCGCCGCCGGGAAGTGTGGCAGTCATTTTCATTTGTTTGGCAATGTAGTGCGCATGCGCGCTGACGCCGACGCCGTCGATGGCTGCGGGCAAGGTGAAGGAATCGCGAATAACGAAATCTTTTTCGCCAGCGGGAATATCGAGTCCGGAAAATAGCGAGTAATGCGGCGGCATTTGGATTCTCGTCAAAGTGCGTTCGGGCGGTTTTTTGGCGAAGTAAAGGCCGATGAGAGATTTTTCTGCTTCCGGTTTTCCAGTCGGATGAAAGTGGTATTGGACGACGAGATCGCAGCCTTTGCGGAGTTGCAGGCCGAGCCCTGCCGGATAAAAGTGTGGCTGAGCGCCAACGGCCCAACCGCCGATGCCGATCGCGCCATTTCCCACGCGCATTCCGGAGAAGCCTGGCTCTGAGCCTTGTTGCGGTTTTTCATGAAGCTTGCCATTAGGGTCAGCGAAGTACAGAACGTGGTGAACCACCGCTCGCGCGGAAGGTTTCATAGCTATGGCAGTAAGCCATTTGTCTTCAGTCAACCCGGTTGGTACGGCGATGTTGCGGTAAATGTCGGGACCGTCGGCCGGGACGTGATATGCGGCGGGCATTTCGACGACGAGATCCGGTTCGCCAAGCTGCCAACCAGACGCGAATTTGGGAGCATCAGGCTTGTCGGCCGGATTGCCTTCGGGTTTGCCGGATTTGACCCATTGCCCAATGAGAGCGATTTCATCGTCGGTCAGGCGACGCTCATCGCGATAGGCAAAGGAAGCGGGCTCGGCCTTCCAGGGTGGCATGAGGCGTTTGGCTGTGACCTTGGCGATAGTTCCGCTCTTTTTGACAACATCGTTGTATGAAAGAAGCGAAAAGGGCGCTGCTTCGCCCGGACGATGGCAGGGGGAGCAATTGCGGTAGATGATGGGAGCGATGTCTTTGTTGAAGGTTGCCGTTCCACCTTGGGCCAAAACCGGCAACGCCAAGAGGAAGAGAAGTGTGATTCGCATGGATCGGTTATGCAAAAAAGCCGATTCGTAGGCCAGTAAAATATGGTGAGCGATTGATGGGGCAGGGTGTTCGGATTGGGTTGGACGGGGTTGGATTCCGGTTAGCTTTTGGAGCGCGGGCGCGGCGCTGACCAGCCTTAAACCGCGCGGACAATAAAATAGAGGTTGCGAAACGGCCCAGAAATAGCGTTAATGAGACCGCCCGATTGCTCAGGTCGCCCGGTTTAATGAGCTGCAATTAGCCTTCAGGGAATTTCCCGGCTTTTTCAAGCACAACCCCTCGCGATACGTCCATCGCTATCGAAGAATATAATTTATGCTGAAAGCCGGAATTGTCGGTTTGCCGAACGTCGGCAAGTCCACGTTGTTCAATGCGTTGACCCGCACGCGCAAAGCGGAGGCGGCCAACTATCCTTTTTGCACGATTGATCCGAACGTGGGCATTGTCACGGTGCCAGATGATCGGGCGGCGGTGCTCTCGAAGATCGCGCGCACCTCCGTAATCATTCCCGCGGCGGTGGAGTTCGTGGACATCGCCGGCCTGGTCAAAGGCGCGGCTCAGGGGGAAGGCTTGGGCAACAAGTTTCTGACCCACATTCGTGAAGTGGATGCCATCGTGCAGGTGGTGCGCTGCTTCGAGGACTCGGACATCCATCACGTCGCAGGCGCGATCGATCCCATCCGGGACATTGAAACCATCATCACTGAATTGGTGCTCGCGGATTTGGAGTCCATGCAAAAACGGCGCGACAAAGGCGCCAAAGACGCTAAACGCGGCGACAAAGTCGCGATTGCTGAGGCGGAGGTGCTCGACAGACTCCTGCCGCATCTCAATTCCGGCAAACCTGCCGTCACCCTCGAGCTGGCCGCGGAGGAAAAAGCCATCGCCAGGAGCTTTTTCCTGCTCACCGACAAGCCAACGATCTTTGCGGCCAACGTAAAGGAAACCGACCTCGCCACCGCGGACAGCAACCCGCACGTAAACAAGGTGCGCGAATATGCCCGCACACACATTGCCTGTGATACGGTCGTCATTAGCGCGCAAATTGAGAGCGACCTCATCGACCTCTCCCCGGAGGAGGGGCGTGAGTTTTTGCAGGCGCTGGGCGTGGCGGAATCGGGCGCCGGAGCGCTCATCCGCAGCACCTATCAATTGCTGGGACTGCGAACCTATTTCACCGCCGGTGAGAAAGAAGTCCGGGCCTGGACGATCTTTGCGGGGGATACCGCGCCGAAAGCGGCGGGGGTGATTCACAGCGATTTTGAACGCGGATTCATCAAGGCCGAAACGGTGGCTTACGACGACCTGCTCAGGTGCGGCTCGGTGGCGGCGGCGCGGGAGAAAGGCCTCTACCGTATGGAAGGCAAGCAATATGTCGTAGAGGACGGGGACGTGCTGCTGTTCAAATTCAACGTCTAGCGACGCGGCTAAGCGTTGACCCTGCTTACCAAGGTAGCGGAATCGGGAGGAGATTTTCAAGCGATCAGCAGTTCGAGAAGACTTATTTCGAAATCAATTAAAAGCTTCCTTTCCGGCTTGGCCGATCTTAGAGTTTTCGCGCATGTCCGAAGAGACCACCCACAGAATAGTCGCGATTACGCGGCGACGATTTTTGAAAGCCGTGGGTTTTGCGACGCTTGGGGGAACATTGGCGGGCTCTGTTGCGAATGCGTTAGCAGAGGATACGGTTGCCATGCCGTTTGCCAATGGGCAGCGCACGCTGGCGAAATTTCCGCAGAAGCGCCCATTGATTCTGGTGACGACTCGTCCGCCGCAATTGGAAACGCCTTTTTCGGTGTTTAACGAAGGACTACTCACTCCAAATGATGCGTTCTTCGTCCGATATCATCTGGCGCAGGTCCCGACTTCCATCGATCCAGAAACTTTCAAAGTCGAAATTAAAGGCAAGGTGAATTCGCCGTTGACACTGTCGCAGGCCGAATTGAAGTCGAAATTTGAGCCGGTTGAGATGGTCGCCGTCAATCAATGCTCGGGAAACAGTCGCGGATTTTCACAACCGCGAGTGGCCGGCGGGCAGTTGGGGAACGGCGCGATGGGCAACGCCAAATGGAAGGGCGCGCGACTGAAGGATGTGCTGAACAAGGCGGGCGTGGCCGCGGGCGCGAAGCAGGTGACGTTTAATGGATTGGACAAAGCACCACTCGATAAGACGCCGGATTTCATCAAAGCGTTGACAGTGGATCACGCGCTGGATGAAGACATACTCCTTGCTTACGAGATGAACGGCGAACCGTTGCCGATGCTGAACGGTTTTCCGGTGCGATTGGTTGTGCCCGGCCATTACGGCACTTATTGGGTGAAACACCTCAATGAAATCACTGTCGTTGACGAGCCGACTCCGAACTTTTGGATGGATACGGCTTATCGAATCCCCGATAACGCGTGCGCGTGTGTCGAGCCGGGAACGACTCCAGCCAAAACAATACCCATTGGACGCTACAACGTGCGCTCGTTCGTCACCAGCCTTGCCAATGGCGACAAAATCAAGGTAGGGCAAGAGCTAACTGTGCGGGGAATCGCTTTTGATGGCGGATACGGAATTACGAACGTCAACTTTTCACAAGATGGCGGCAAAACCTGGCGCGAAGCGCGCCTTGGGAAGGACCTCGGAAAATATTCTTTCCGCGAATGGACGATTGATTTCAAGCCGGAGCGAGTTGGCGTTTGCGAATTGAAAGTCATAGCGACCAATCGCATCAAGCAATCGCAACCGTCGCTACCGCTTTGGAATCCACCGGGATATATGCGGAACGTCGTCGAGACGGTTAAAGTGAACGCGACCTGAGCCAGGAAGTTAGATGGGCTACATGAGTTACATGGCTACATTGGGTGTCGTTGCGGCGACGACGATCAGATCTTTCGCTTTGGACATTCAATTGCCGGCGGAAACCGGAACATTTAAGCAAGACATCGGCGCTGAGATCGCCAACGGCCAATGCCTGACGTGTCATTCAGTCGAATACGTTGTGATACAGCCGCCAATGCAGCGCACATTTTGGAAAGCCGAGGTCCAGAAGATGCAACAAAAATACGGCGCGCTGATTCCGGACGCACAGGTCGAGTCGGTCGTGGATTACCTGACAAAAAATTATGGCGTGACGACCAATGCGACTGTGTCGGCCCCGGTTCAGACACCGATTGTAAGCGCGGAGACGCATGCGGCAGCCTCAGACGCGCAACTCATTGCAGCGAAGTATGGCTGTCTCGGATGCCACAATGTGAGCATGAAAATCGTTGGGCCCGCTTATCGTGATATTGCCGCGAAATATAAAACTGACCCGCAGGCTTTCGCAAAGGTTGATGACCAAATTCACAAAGGCGGCTCCGGTAAATGGGGCCCGATCATTATGCCGCCTTTCCCTCAGGTGAGCGCCGGAGAGACAAAGATTCTGGCGGATTGGATTTTGGGGTTGAAGTAAGAGCGACGTGCCCCGGATGCTTCGCATCAGCGTTGCACGATCGACAGTTTAAATTGTACTCGCGCCGTCACCGGCCAAATTCCAAAAATCCAAAACGGCTCGGCTGATGAAATCCGGGCAGCAGAGTAGGGGACCAGCTTAGCTGTTCGACCGGCAAATCTTTGGTCCGATTGAAACGATAGAAATTTCCGCGCCAGACATCGCCGGCCTTTGGCGTAACCTGGCCGAAATCCGAAAACGGTATCATCACTTCGACCTGCCAGAATTCATCTTTGTCGTTCGAATTGTTCGGAGTGCCTTTGAGCTTCACCGCGCTTTTCATCCCTTTCGCCGTGAAACTCCAGTCGCCTTCAAAGGCTTTTGAAACCCCTTGAGCATCGAGCGTGTTGGTAATGATGGCGTCAAACACACCCCCGAGTGGATTCCATTGAAGTTCGAAATATTTCTCGAGCGTTTTGGGGGTGATGAACATTTCCACAACTTCCTCTTCCCAGAATTTGCTGTCGCGATTCGTGAAGGTCGCCTGGATATCGATGTCGCGGCAGATCCAACCGAGATAAAGCGCAGTGTCATCGTACCAAAGCCGGAGTTCGGTGTGTTCCCGTTCCTGGCCGGAATCGTCGTTCTCGAAAAATGGCTGAAGGCTCGCGGCATTCGTCCAGATGGGCTCATTCAGTTCGCCGTCAATTCTGATCGCGCCGTGAAGCTTTGGAATCACGACACGTTTTGGCGGGGGAAGAGTTTTGGGTTCGGGCGCTGGCTCGGCAGCAATGGTCGAGCCCTGAGCGACCACCGCGGCCGCGAGGAGAAATGTATGCAACTTCAATTTCGTGCGGTGCATGTTATGGATTACCCGGCGGCAGTCAAATTCGGCAAAGCTCTCACACCAACTTTTGTCGCATGCGCGAGAAAGTTCGTGAGAGCGTTCTCGTCCCTTCCGCGCAGAGTCCAACGGCTTCCTTGACTCGCTGAACACGACACTTATCATGCGCCTCTATTTGTACAGTCCCTTTAAACTTGAAAACGAAACGATGAGCACAATTTATGACATTCAGGCGCGTGAAGTTCTCGATTCACGCGGTAATCCAACGGTGGAAGTCGATGTTTTACTGGCGGGCGGAGCAGTTGGGCGAGCCGCGGTCCCCTCAGGCGCCAGCACGGGCGAGCACGAAGCGATTGAACTTCGCGATGGCGACAAGCGGCGTTTTCAAGGCAAAGGCGTCACCAAAGCGGTGAAGAACGTAACCTCAAAGATTTTGCCCGCGCTCAAAGGTGTCGATTCGTTGGACCAATTGACAGTTGATCGAATCATGCTCGACCTCGACGGCACAGCCACGAAATCCAAGCTTGGTGCGAACGCTATTCTTGCAGTCTCGCTCGCCAATGCCAAAGCCGCGGCCGAGGCGATTGGGATTCCGCTATTCAAATACCTCGGCGGACCCAATGCAAAAGTCCTGCCCGTGCCAATGGCGAACGTGATCAACGGCGGAGCGCATTCGGATGCGCCGATCGATTTCCAGGAATTCATGGTCATGCCGCACGGCTTGCCCACCTTCAGCGAAGGTTTGCGAGCGATCACAGAGATTTTTCATGCGTTGAAATCCGTGTTGAAGAAGCGCGGTCTGAGCACAGCAGTCGGCGACGAAGGCGGCTTTGCCCCGAAACTCGCCAGCGTTGAAGACGCAGTCGAATCCATTCTGCAAGCGACGAAAGACGCGGGGTATAAGGCCGGAAAGGAAATCTTCCTCGCGCTGGATGTCGCCGCGTCGGAGTTTTACAATGGCGACGGGACATACACGTTCAAGAAAAGCACTGGCAAGAAGGTCACGGGTGAAGAACTGATTAGCTCGTACGTGAAGCTCTGTGGGAAGTATCCGATTGTGAGCATCGAAGATGGTTGCGCCGAAAGCGATTGGAGAAATTGGAAGATTCTCACGGACAAATTAGCCAGCAGAATACAGCTTGTCGGAGACGACCTTTTCGTGACGAATGTGAAGTTTCTGCAAAAAGGCATCGATACGGAAACTGCAAATTCAATTTTGGTGAAAGTGAACCAGATTGGTTCGCTCACAGAAACCTTGGATGCCGTGCAATTGGCACAGACCAACCACTACACAGCAGTCATCAGCCATCGCTCGGGGGAAACGGAAGACGCGACGATTTCGGACATTGTCGTCGCGACGAACGCCGGACAAATCAAGACCGGTTCATTGAGCCGCAGTGATCGATTGGCCAAATACAATCAATTGCTGCGAATCGAGCAGTTGCTGGGCAACAATGCCGTGTATGCAGGACTAACGGTCTTGCCGAAACATTTTGCTTGAGGCCGATTTCCATTTCTGTTGACGGCTCGGTTTGCCGTGAGTAATCGCGGCCCAACGTGATTACGGCCGCCGGAAATCCTCCTTCGTCATGGGCTCTCCTGACGGATCTGTACCAATTAACGATGGCTTGTGCGTATTGGAAATCGGGCACAGCGGAAAAAGAAGCGGCGTTTCACCTCACCTTTCGCGCGGCTCCGTTTCAAGGTGGATTCACAATTGCAAGCGGATTGGAGTCAGCAATTGATTGGCTGAAGGCGTTTCGATTCTCCGATTCAGACCTCTCCTATCTCGCGACGATTCCAGGGCGAGACAAGCAACCGCTGTTCGGGAAAGATTTTCTGGATTATCTGGGAGGACTGCAATTCACGTGTGATGTGGATGCTATGCCCGAAGGAACGGCGGTTTTTCCACACGAGCCTTTGATCCGAGTTCAGGGGCCGCTGTTGCAAGCGCAACTGCTGGAGACACCGCTGTTGAATTTCCTGAATTTTCAGTCGCTCATCGCGACGAAAGCGGCGCGGATTTGTCTGGCCGCGCGCGGCGAGCCAGTGATCGAGTTCGGATTGCGCCGCGCGCAGGGAATCGACGGCGGCCTTACAGCCAGCCGCGCAGCGTACGTCGGCGGCTGCGCGGGAACGTCGAATGTGCTCGCGGGAAAGACCTTCGGCATCCCCGTTTCCGGAACCCACGCGCACAGTTGGGTAATGTCATTCGATAACGAAAGGCAAGCGTTCGAAGAATATGCGCGAGCGATGCCGCACAACTGCACCTTTCTGGTGGATACTTATGATTCGCTCGAGGGCGTGCGGCAAGCGGTGGAAGTCGGAAAGGAAATGCGGCAGCGCGGCAGCGAACTCGCTGGAATTCGCCTCGATTCGGGCGATCTCGCATTTCTCAGCATCGAAGCGCGCAAAATTTTGGATCAAGGCGGATTTCCAACAGCGTCAATTGTTGGCAGCAACGATTTGGATGAGCATATCATCGAGAGCCTCAAGATACAGGGCGCGACCATTAACGTCTGGGGCGTCGGCACGCGGCTGGTGACGGCATACGATCAACCCGCTCTTGGCGGGGTTTACAAACTTTCTGCGATTCGCAATCAAGGTGGCTCATGGGAGCACAAAGTTAAACTTTCAGAACAGGCAGCGAAGATGACGAATCCCGGAATTTTGCAGGTGCGGCGGTTTCAAACGGAGAATGAATTTGTGGGCGATGCGATTTACGACTTGGAGCTGGGATTGCCTTCGTCCGTAACGATCGTTGATCCACTTGATGTCACGCGTCGAAAGCATTTTGGGACGGCTGTTGCCCACGAGGATTTGTTGGCGCCGATCTTTCGGCAGGGGAAGCTCGTCTATCAGTCGCCAACACTGGCTCAAATTCGCCAGCGCGTTCAAGAACAGCTCGAAGGACTGCATCCCGGCATAAAAAGATCCGTCAATCCTCACCAATATCCAGCCGGGCTGGAGCTGCGGTTACATGAACTGAAAACCAAGCTCGTGCTTAAAGCTCGAGGTCAGAGATGAAGTTCAAGGATCGCCCGAGCCGCCGACGTTGGTCTTATCATTGGGATACCAGAATTGCTTGTCGGTCAGGCTCCTATCGTCAAACTCCTTCTTTTTAATCTTCTCGATATGGAGATCGTTCATCAGCAAGAACCCGCGTTGATTGTGCCGAGCGGCAAGGATACCGGGGACTCCAAACGAGATTGGAACGATGCTGGTGTTGGGAGGTGACACAAGGCCGGCGCGGTAATCGGCGATGGTTGGCAGGTTCGTAGCCTCGATGAAAAGAATGGTTTTCGATGGCGCTACGCACTTGGTGACATCGTGGGCATGGCAGTTCATACAGTTGAAAGCGTAGCTATTAGCACGCTTTGGAGGCATAACGGGCCCCGGCTTTTGTGCATCGAGTTGGGCCTTCTCGGTGGGACAAAGATAGACCGATTTGGACTGGAGCTACGAATATAAGAGGCCGGAACTGACATCGCTTCCGCCGTTCATAGCATATGCCCAATCCAGCATGGACGGAATGCGGCCAAAGTCGCCTGTGTAAACACCGGCTGCGAGCCCGACCTGGCGAATATTATTGCAGCAGATGGCGGCGCGAGAATGCTCCTTGGCGCGGGCGAGAGCTGGAAGCAACATCGCCGCCAGAATGGCGATGATGGCGATGACGACGAGCAGTTCGATCAATGTGAACGCATGGACCGCTTTACGCGGCAGACCTGCGGTACGCATGAGATGATGCTTTCGCATAGGACGTGGGTTGAAGCGAATGAACACTATCCCCAATTCGCTGAAGTTCAAGCCGAAAATGGCCCCGCGAGATTCCCGCTTAGTCGAAACGGCAGAGAGGGCCTGGAAATTGTCTCTACGACTTCCGGTTCCTGTCGAGCCGCAAACAGATCTCACGCTGCTACGGAAAGCACGTGACGCGTTTCACCTGACTGTTTAGGATGCGGCGACTTTACTGAATCCAATGCACTCACTTCTATTCCCATGACCGCAGACAAAAAAACAGGCGGATTAGCCGGCGTGGTGGCTGGGCAAACGGCGATTTGCACCGTCGGCAAGGAAGGGATGGGACTCACTTACCGTGGCTATTCCATTGAAGATCTGGCCGCGAAAGCCGCTTTTGAGGAGGTCGCATATTTGCTGCTGTACGGTCATTTGCCGAATCGAAGCGAACTGGACGGCTACCGCAAGAAATTGATTTCGCTTCGCGGCCTGCCGTCGGCGCTGAAAACCATTCTCGAGCAATTGCCAGGGAGCGCGCATCCGATGGATGTATTGCGCACAGGTTGTTCTGCTTTAGGATGCATCGAACCCGAGGCTTCCGAACGCGACCAGCACGACGTCGCAGATCGACTTTTAGCGGCCTTCCCCTCGATACTTCTCTATTGGTATCAGTTTCACCGCAACCGTAAGCGGATTGAAACTCAGACCGATGACCCAACCATGGCGGCCCATTTTCTGCACCTGCTCCTGGGCAAACCTGCCGATGAGACGCGGGTGCGCGCACTGGATGCTTCGTTCATCCTCTACGCGGAGCATGAATTCAACGCGTCCACCTTTGCCGCGCGGATTACCACCTCGACTCTAGCAGATTTTCATTCGGCAATTACTTCAGGCATCGGAACTTTGCGCGGGCCGTTGCACGGCGGCGCGAACGAAGAAGCAATGGCGCTCATCGAGCGGTTTCAAACCCCTGACGAAGCCGAAGCTGCCTTGATGGATATGCTCGCCCGCAAGGAACTCGTGATGGGTTTCGGCCATCGGGTGTACAAAGTCTCGGATCCAAGGTCGCCAGTAATAAAAGAATGGGCACGCAAATTGGCAGATGTTGCCGGCGACCAGCGGATTTACCCAGTATCTGAGCGCATTGCGGCTGTTATGTGGCGAGAGAAAAAACTTTTTCCAAACCTCGATTTCTACAGCGCCGCGGCATACCACTTCTGCGGAATTCCAACTCCGATGTTCACCCCGATTTTCGTCATCGCGCGCACCTCAGGCTGGTCAGCGCATATCATGGAGCAGCGCGGGAATAACCGGCTGATTCGGCCAACCGCAGAATATATCGGCCCGGAACCCAGACCATTCGTGACGATTGAACAGCGATAATTTCTTGTTGCGGGCGGCGCATCTGTTCTGACGCTCCCGAGCAAGTCGTCCCACGGTGAACCCTGCTTGGCCTGAACCGCCTGGACACGCAATCGCACGGCTTTGCGGGCGAACTCGCTCAAATCCTCGCCTACCGCCTGCGCCACTTTCTGCCAGGTCTCTTTTTCGCGTCCCGGGATTCTCAGTGTCAGTGTGTCACTCATGTATTGTGTGTAACACACCTCCGCTCTGAGGTCAAAGCAAGCTACGTGACCAACTCCTGCGGCCCTTTGCCGCCATTCACTAAAAATAGGACCGCCATTCGAACCGCCAGGCCGTTCGTCACTTGTTCGAGAATGAGTGACCGTTCGCAATCGGCAATTTCGCTGTCGATTTCGACCCCGCGATTAATTGGCCCAGGATGCATGATGAGCGCCTCCGGTTTGGTGCGCTTCAGCCGTTCTTTATTCAACCCGAACAACGTTGCGTATTCGCCAAGGCTCGGAAACATCGTCTGACGCTGACGCTCGTGCTGGATGCGCAGCAGGTTGATGATGTCCGCCTCGCGGATGGCGTCTTCCACGTCATAAGTCACACGACAGCCCATCTGTTCGAATACTCGCGGGACAAGCGTCGACGGCCCGCACAAGGTGACTTTTGCGCCAAGCTTCGTCAGCGCCCAGATATTCGAGCGGGCCACGCGGCTGTAGAGAATGTCCCCTAGAATCGTAACGTTCAGTCCTTCGATCTTGCCCTTCTTCTCGCGAATGGTGAACACATCCAGCAATGCCTGAGTCGGATGCTCGTGCGCGCCATCTCCTGCGTTAATCACACTCGCGTTGATCACCCGCGCCAGGAAGTGCGGTGCGCCTGAAGCACTGTGGCGAATCACAATGAAATCCGCGTTGAGCGCCTCGAGGTTTCTCGCGGTATCGCGCAACGTTTCTCCCTTTTTCAATGAAGACGCTTCCGCCGTAAAATTGATGATGTCGGCCGAAAGTCGCTGTTCCGAAAGTTCGAAACTGATTCTTGTTCGCGTCGAAGGCTCGACAAAAAGATTGATGACCGTCTTACCCCGCAACGCAGGCACCTTCTTGATCGCTCGTTCACCGACGGCCTTGAATGCCCGCGCCGTATCGAGAACCGTCACGATTTCCTCCACCGTCAGCGATTCTATATCCAACAAATGTTTCCGGTGCCAGCTCATCCGTGTAACTCAGGTAACGATGTAACCATGTAATTCATGCAACTACCTTCTCTCAACCACGACCTCGTCCAACCCACCCATCTCCGTCAATCGCACCGCGACAACTTCATTCATTGCGGTTGGCACATTTTTACCGACGAAATCCGCTTTGATTGGCAATTCCCGATGGCCGCGATCAACCAGCACCGCCAATTGAATCCGTTTCGGCCGGCCAAAATCGTTTAGCGCGTCCATCGCCGCGCGGATCGTCCGGCCACTAAATAGCACGTCATCGACCAGGACGACCGTCTTGCTGGTAACGTCCACAGGGATTTCGGTAGGCTGCACATTCGGGGCCGCCCGTTGGTCGAGGTCGTCGCGGTGCATGCTGACATCGAGGCTACCGGTGGCAACGGGATGGCTCCAGATACCGGACAGCAAGACCCCCAGCCGACGGGCAAGATGAACGCCCGGGCGTTGGATGCCAATCAACACGACCTCGCTGCTGATCTCATTCCGCTCGGCGATTTCGTGGGCGATGCGCGTCAGCGCGCGCTGAATCGCGGGGGCATTCAGGATGGGCGCGGAATCAGTCATCGTAAAAAACCCCAAATCCGAAGCTCGAAATCCAAAGTAAATTCGAAACCCGAAATCTGAACGACCGTAGAGCGATGGGTCCGAGCTTGCTTCGAATTTCGGATTTTTAAGGACCGAGGTTGACGCTTGAGGAAGAAGATCGGGAGCCTGTTGAGTCCCGTTGAATTTAGAATAATTGCGCTCATATTTTCCTTGGCAACCTCGCTGGGCCGCCTTAAAGGAGCGGAGCCGGATTCAGATTACTGATTGGCCGCCTGGCGGGCTTTACGCCATTTCGAGCGATGCTTGATAATCCAATCTGTCAATGCCCGCTCAAATCCAATATCCCGTCCGGCCTTTTCGGATTCAATCCACTTATGCTTCAAAATCTCCTCGCGCTCCGCCTGGAATTCCCTGTAGAGCGAAGAGTTCTTCAGCAAATCATTCGCCGATAACGGCGCTTTCGTCTCGTCAGACATAATCGCAATACAAAAATTATTCTGCGCGTTCAAATTTATATAGGGTCGATTGCCCAGTGACAATCTTAATCTGTAATCGCGGACCAGCGCCATCCCCAATTTGTTCTACTTCCTTGTCGCAAATCGGCGCTGGATGGGTACGCCCGCCTCACCCAACTGATATGTCCTTCGACATTTCTATGCAAAAACCCGTTCCAGCGATTCCGCAATTTGAATGAAAGCCTGCCCAGACGGTCTGTCGGGAGCTGAAACCGCGACCGGCACTCCTTTATCACCCCCTTCGCGGATTTCCGTGAACAGCGGCACCTCTCCCAGAAATGGCACATTCTGGCGCTTTGCCTCAGCCTGACCGCCCCCGTGGCCAAAAATCTCGACCCGCTCTCCGGAAGGCGTTGTGAAATAACTCATGTTCTCGACGATGCCCAGGATCGGCACATTAACTTTCTGAAACATCGCTATCCCCTTGCGCACAACACCAAGCGAAGCCTCCTGCGGAGTCGTCACTATCACTCCACCATCCAATGGCACCGTCTGGCAAAGCGAAAGCTGTGCATCTCCCGTTCCGGGCGGCAAATCCACCAGCAAATAATCCAGTTCACCCCACTCGACCGAATGGAAAAATTGCTGGATCGTCTTCATGATCATCGGCCCGCGCCAAATCACTGGCTGATCGCCTTCGAGCAAAAATCCGATGCTCATCAGCTTCACGCCATGATTTGTCAGCGGCACCATTTTCTGCTCGTCTGTCACCGTCGGCCTTTGATGGATTCCCATCATCAGCGGAATGCTTGGTCCATAAATGTCGCAGTCAAGCAGCCCCACCGACGCTCCGATATGCGCCAGCCCGCATGCGAGGTTCACTGACACCGTCGATTTTCCAACCCCACCCTTTCCGCTCGCGATTGCCACCAGCCGCTGAATCCCAGGCACCTTGTTCTGTCCCGCCCAGGGACTTTTCGCGCCCGGAGCCGGCTGCCCCCCTTGCTGCCTGACGTCCACATAAACCATCTCCACGCCGGGAAGAGCTTTTAACGCGCGCTCGCTTTCGGCCTTAATCTGCTGTCCGGCTTCAGGGCTGCCCGCTGTCAGTTGGATTACAACAGTCACCGCCGTACCGTTCGCAGCGATATCCTTGACCAAACCAAACGAAACAATATCCCGGCTGTAACCGGGATACCTCACAGCCTTTAGGGCTTCTCTTACATCATCTTGCGTTACCATGAATTACGGCAAATGCCAGAACGACGAAATGTAGAACCCACATCAACGAAGTCAACGTTTCAGCGATGTCCCTCGAGACTCGACTTACGTTTTACGTTTTGCGCTCCCCGCGCTCGACGTTCCCAATTTTCCTTTCCCTCCGTTCCTGCCTGCCTATCATCCGCCGGTCGTGACGGCTCAACTCGACGATTAAGAACTATGCCCCTGACACATACCAAAGATTTGTTCGCGAAGGCGCTCAAAGGCAAATACGCAGTGGGCGCATTCAACGTCAACAACATGGAGCTTTTGCAGGCAATCATCGAGGCCTGCGAGGAGGAAAAAGCTCCGGTCATGCTCCAGATTTCCAGGGGCGCCCGAAACTACGCAAATCCGGTCTATCTCAAAAAGCTCATTGAGGCCGCCGTCTCGCTTTCCAACATCCCGATCGCGGTGCATCTCGATCACGGCGACTCCTTCGAATTGTGCAAGGAATGCATCGATGAGAGTTTTACCAGCGTGATGATTGATGCCAGCCACGAGCCCTTCGACCAAAACATCGAAATCTGCAAGCGCGTCGTCGATTACGCTCACCAGCACAACTGTGTCGTTGAAGGCGAGCTCGGCCAGCTCGTCGGCGCGCAATTCGACGAAGGCGAAGAAGGCGGCAATTATTCAATGGCTGGCAATTACACGCATCCCGATCAGGCCGTCGAATTCGTTAAACGTTCCGGTGTGGATTCACTTGCCGTAGCCATAGGCAACTCCCATGGCGCTTACAAATTCAAGGGCGAACAACATCTCGACCTCGAACGCCTGAAGGCGATCAAGAAGGCTCTACTGGAGGCCGGTTTGGGAGATTACCCCCTCGTCCTGCACGGCGCATCCAGCGTCCCCAAAGATCTCGTTGAAGAAATCAACACTTATGGCGGCAAGATGGGCACAGATACCGCCGGCGTTCCGGAATCCGACATCGAAGTCGCTCGCCGCGTCGGTTGCACCAAGGTCAACATCGACACCGACCTCCGGCTCGCCATGACGGCCGCCGTGCGCAAAGCCTTCGCCGAAAATCCGAAAGAATTCGATCCCCGCAAATATCTCGGCCCCGCCCGCGCAGCCGTCAAAGAACTCGTCCGCCACAAAGTCCGCGACGTCCTTTGCTGCGCTGGCCATGCGTTTGACTAGAGCGACCGCCAAACGGTACTTCCTGGAAGATGGGGCGAGCGCATTGCCCCGTGCGGGCGGCACTGCGAGTCGCCTGACCGTGCCGTCATAGTTCTGCTACGAGATCGCGCGCGCGAACTCCAAGAGCTTTCGCTATACGAAGCAGGGCGTGCAGGCTAATCCATTGCTCGCCTCGTTCTATTTTGCCGATGTACACGGGATGAAGATCCGCTTTTTCTGCGAGTTTTTCCTGGCTGAGCCCCGCAGCACGGCGGGACGTTCTGATGGTTTCTCCCAAAATCTTCAATTGTCGCGAGCGCGGCACAGCCGCTTAAAAAAGCAGGCGTGCAGCAGGGCGAACACACCCAACATGGGTTAATTTTTATTCTTGCATTCCCGTCTGATTCCGTAACAATGCCGTCGGTTCTGGAGTTGTTCCTCGGGTTTCTGATTGCCGCGCCATTGGCGTGGGTGGAGAGCGAGAAGCAATCTCAGTTACCAACGCAATCACCCAACGACCATTATGAAGAGCCTTTTTGGAGCCAGGTTCATAATCTACAGCCTTCTCGCCGCGACTCTGCTCGCCGCCTCTGACCTGCCGCTGTTCGCCCAATCCGATACCAACGACGATTACGTGCTCGAACTGCCTCTCGTCGAGTCCCCGCCCCAACTCGGCGGCACTTTCTGGCGGCTGAGCGACTATTTCTACGACACCGACGGATTTCTCAGATTCTCGCGCCCGCCCCGGCCCGTCATCCCGCTCGCCGATCAAGGTCTGCCCGTCTATTACCTGACGCCCAACACGAACCTCGGCCTGTTTTCGACCAATTCTTATGTCATCGACGACTCTTCCGTTCTGACCGAGCACAGTGGCTACAGCACTATGACCGAAGACGATTCTGGCTCGGATTCCGGCACCAATGATTTCAGCCCGGCCTACTCGTATCCTTCAAACTCCCTATATCTCATCATCGACTCCGCTGCGGACAACACTGTTTTTCTCCGGGCCATGGGCACAGAGTCAGACCAGATTTATGAACTCTTGTCCCGTGAAAGTTTGGTCACGACCAACAACCTCGCCGCCACTAATTGGATTTCTGAAGGCACTTTCATCGGCGCAGAAAACCAGGACTGGACACCGACAACCGTCGCCGTCGGCACCCGCACGAATCAACTCTGGCTATGGTGCAGATCATGGGCTGATCCGGATCAAGACGGCCTCCCCTCCTGGTGGGAAATGCAATACGGCCTCGACCCGAATAGCCCTGACACGGGGAACACGGGTGTTGCGGATGGCGACAAAAACGCGGCGGGCGATGGCTGGAGCAACATTTACAAATTCGAGCACGGAATGAATCCCACCCAATTTTACATGCCCCCTCCTCCACAGAACGTCGATGCACGCCTGGATGCCACAGGAACGAACATCGTCGTGACATGGTCGAGTGGCGGCGGTTCCGTGGCGCATTACCGCGTCGTCAGTGCTGTAAGTGGCGTTTGGGTCACGAACACGGTGGCGTCGAGCACCCTGACTTTCGCGAGCAATGCAGGGATTGATTTCTTTGCTGACCCGCTGTCCGACCCTGCTTATATGGTTATCGCCGATTTTTCTAACGGCGCCGCCTCAGCGAGTCCTTGGGTCGTTGTGGACAAGACAGATTTTAACCGCGACGAAATCATCGTCCGCGGTCCCGCAGGCGGAAGGTTCCTGACGATGCAATCTCCACCGGCTGGCCTTTCCAAGCTCCGCCTCTATTGGGACCCGCCGTTTCCCAATCCTGGTGATCCGCAGTATCCATATTTCGATATCGACGCGACCAATATCGTAAACGGGCTCGTACAATTGCCGTTTGCTCAACTGAACCGCTATCCATACAGCACTCTTATTGTGCGCGCTATTTGCACGAATGGCTTCAGCCCTGATTATTTCGTGCCACTTCAACTCGCCCCCGAAGAAGGAGTCCGAGACTACGGTGCCACCAATTTCATTAATGCCGCAGTCCACATGAAAGAAAATCTGAAATTTCTGCTGCGTTCGGGCAACACCAGAGTCGGTTTCGGCTACGCCTCCGGATTCCACACGGGTTTCTACGACAACCCGGTTACAGACCCCTGGCCGTACGATGTAAACGACCCCGATTACGAATATTGCCGTCCGCCGCTGGCAACCAATTACGAGCACTACGGCTTCCACACTTACAGCCCCAACCGGGGTTATTCGTTCATCGAGGAGGCGCGTCCCGTCCGGGAAAACTTCTTCTGGCGGAACTTTGCATTTAACACTGTGGACATAACCAATGGAACCTTCAACACGGGGGCTGGTTCGGCCATTTCAAACGATGCGTTGGAATGGGTGGGCGAATTGTCGGAGCCAAAATATGTTTATTGGGGATTGGGCACAGAATCCCCTTTGCCTCTCGTCCTGACTAATTCCGGCTTCACCTGGTCCTACTGGCTCAGCGCGTTCTCCGACGAAGCGGACCGGCTCGCCGATGCCGGCATGTACGTGGATGCCAGCACCAACCTGGTTTTGCCCAATGCCGTATCTAATATTTACGGACTGCGGATCAATTCTGTGCATTTCCAAAACAATAATAACCAATACGTCACGCTCAACCGCGGTGGGTCGCTCCCCGCGCCTGATGATGCCAATTTCTTTGTGGAAACCGAAGTTCCGATGCTGCAAACGGTGGACTACTATTTTGCCAGTCAGACACGTTACATCAAGTATGGTTCGCCTTTGCAACCGGTGCCGGGCGCGCCGGAGTTTTCGACGACCAATCCTCTTCCACTTCGGATCACCGGCATCGGCCAGCCCATTACGGTCGCCGGCTGGGCCAAGATGGCCATCACAAACGGCTACCCGGGTACGTATGCTTACCTTGAACAATATTGGGACAAGGCTTACAAAATCGCTACCAACGGCACGGTCTCAACCAATGAACCAACCGGTCTTCTTTCTCCGTATGGTGAATTCTTCCCCACCGATCCCGGTCCTGTTGCTCTCGTCACCATGCCCGACGTCGATACCGGTCAGAGCGGCGCCAGTCTTGTCCACGTAATAAAGGTCCAGTTGGACGTGAATCATGACGGCGTAATGGATTTGAGTTTCGGCGGTCCGGACAACACGAGCCAGGACAGGCCCTTTGTGTTTTGGCTCAACAACGACTGTGACCGTCTGGGAAATAATAACCTCGGAGATGATTTCGCGAGCACTGACCGGGAAGCGAACGATCCATACACTTTTAAGCCAACGCCGGACTGCGAATATCGGGATTCATTGGGAAATCGAATCATACCGCATCCACGTGACCTTGAGGATTTCGCCCGGCTATGGCTCGCTGGAATTACCACAAATCTGTTTACTTCCCTGCCGGCTGGTGTTACTGCCGAACTAAGCTGGGGTGACAAAGGCAATCCCAATCCGAACAATCCCACAATCGATATCTTCGGAACGGCGAATGTGTCCGGACTGTTCGGCAGTGGCAGCGGCATTGGCTACCTAAGCAATTCGGTGACAGCTTGGGCGCAAAGCAGCAACTCCTTCACCGGGCTGAGACTTGGCCCTGGTGACAGCATTCCGGTCGTGTATAGCAATAGCTTCGGCTACCAGGGCTGGAACCGGGCTATCTGGTGCGGTGTGAAGAGGGGAACAGGTGCATTGACCCTGACCTTCAAACAGGGCACCAATAAGCTTGCTGAAAGTTCGGCTTATATCGAGATTAAGGACATCAAGGATATGTATGAACGCTGGAGCGTAGGCGACAATCCGAAGGTCTCGCCAGTCAATTTGCCATATCATCCGACGGATGGGTTGCCGACCAATTCACCACCCTTCAAGTATGCTCCGCCCGCCGACACCAACACGCCTTACATTCTGCTGGTTCACGATTACGACCTGCCCGCGTGGAAAAAGGATCGCTGGGCGGAAACAGCCTTCAAACGGCTCTATTGGCAGGGTTATCAAGGCCGGTTCGGTCTTTTCCGCTGGCCGGGGGTGTATAACGGCATTGCGCGGCCCCTCGACGACAGTGAATTCAACGCCTGGCGGTCCAGCACCGGCCTGCTAAACCTTTTAACCAATCTCAACGCTCAATACTCCACCAACGTCTATCTTATGGCTCACGGCTATGGAGCGGTCGCTGCGGGTGAAGCCCTTCGGCTTGCCGGGACTAACCAGGTTGTCAATCGGTACATCGCTGTGCAAGGCGCGGTCCCCTCCCATGCTTACGATTCCTCCGCACCGTTTCGGACAATTCCCCCTAGCGCCGACAGCGGCACACCTGACCGTTATAGTTTCTATAATGGCTCGGCCTGCTATTTCGCGGGCGTTGGGGGAGCAGGTATCTATATCAACTATTTCAACACGAACGATTTCATGCTCACGAATACCTGGTGCTCGACCGAGGACGGGAAGCCCGATCTAATCATTGGCTACGTTTACATTGGGACCAACTTTTATAAAAACGTCACTACGCCACTGCTTTTTCCCGCGAACACGTACGAAATCTTCTCCTATTGCGACGAGGCAAGATGTGAAGCAATCGGAGCGCAGTCGAATCTTGGCGGGCCTTTCGCCGGCCTGCTTCAGGTCGATCTTGCGGGCTTTCCCTACAACTTCAAGGATAAAGACCATAGCGCAGAATTTCTGTCCGACTGCGCAGATAGATGGGAGTTTTGGGCTGCTGTGTTCAACAGCCTGGGGCTAAAAAAGTAGAGCAACGAGTGATGGTACTTTGATGCTTATGAAGCGATATTTGATTCTGGGGGTGACAGCAGCAGTTTTGGTGTTGCTCCTTTTGCAATGGCACGGCCATCGACAAAGCCCGCCAGCCGAGCCTAATTCAACCGCTGAAGCGCTCGCGGTTACCAATCCGCCCGAAAGCGCGCAAGGTGTCACGAACAACCCGATGGAGCAGGCCAAATCGGTCCCGGTTACCAATCAAATGGGCTATGAGGATCCGGAAACAATCCGCGCGTTTAATGAGTCTCCAGACGTTCCAATTTCTTTCTATGGCCTGGTAGTCGATCAAGATAGCAATGCCTTGCAGAATGTGAAAGTTGACCTCCGAATTACGCAATGGCAGCCCACCACTCCGCTTGGCGAGAACATAAAAAACATCCAAGTTAGGAGCGAGACAGCGGCCGACGGCAGCTTCAACTTCAGCAGCATGAACGGTCACTCCCTTACGGTCCTGGGCCTCACAAAGGAAGGCTATGAGCCGGAATTCATGCGGCCTACGTATGGGGAGTACGGGCCGCACGGCGGAAGTCCCGAAAAGCCAGAAGTTTTTAAGATATGGAGCACAAATCTCGACCAACCGCTTATCACCGGCGAAAAGTCATTTGTGATCACGCCGGACGGTCGGCATTATGCCATCGACCTAATAAAAGGCACAATAGTCGAGAGCGACGATGGGGATCTCATGGCCTGGATAAAACGGCCAGAGAAAGTGGGCTGGCGCGAAAGGTACGACTGGTCGTGCGAGTTGATGGTTCCCGCCGGTGGGCTACGCGAGGAGAGCCAGTATTATATGTTCACCGCCCCTGAAGCTGGATACACGAATCTTTTCGCCTTCAACGAGCCGATGAACACCAATGGTTGGTCAGATGGCTTCGAACGCAAGCGCTTCTACGTCCGATTGCGAAATGGACAGATGTACGGGCGCATTAGCGTTGACCTTTACGCCGACTATCATGGCAAACAGCCGGCCCTGATTCGCGTCTCGTATGCAGTCAATCCTTCGGGGTCGCGGATACTGCGTGAGCAGGTGCCCGTGCCGCCCAGCCAAGACATGGACGCGGGTACGGGTAAATTTCCTGCTCAACTGACGTGGCCGCCCCGCTAATTCCTTTCCGTACGAGCAGTGCCAGGAAACCCATTTTTCACGTAAAAGGGTCACCCATTAGGGCTTGTGTCAACAGGTAAAAGAGTTTTCGCTCCCCTTCAGCCACACCAATGCCCTCTGGACATTTTACAACTGGCAAGAAGCCAACAGTTTTGGTTACGATCCGCACACGCTCTCGGAAATGGGCCTTTATACCAACAGCAGTGGCAACCTGGTCCTCGACGCAAGCGCAAAGAATTGCTACGGGCTGCCGATAAGTTCAATCAAAGTCGCAATTAACGACACCTTTAACGGGACCTCTACAATCGCCACGCTCAATCCCGGCGTTCCCAGCAGCTACACTCCGCTGGACGGCGAAGACTTTTTCCCCGGCGTCGATTTTCCTGGTTTGCAAATCGTGGACTACTATTTCGCCAGCCAAACGCCCTATTTTCGCTCCTACACAAACGTTTACTGGTATGGGCCGAATTGGCCCGCGCCGCCGATGCCCGGCTCGCCGAGTTTTTCGGTCACGAATACTTCGCCGCTGCTTATCGCTCCGTGGGGCCAGGAGTTTATCGTCTCCGGCTGGGCCAAAATGGCCATCACCAACGGCTACTCCGGCAAATACGCCTACCTCGAACAATATTGGGACAAAGCCTACAAAACCGACACTAACGGCCTCGCCACCACCAACCAAACCGGCCTGCTCTCTCCCTATGGCGAATTCTTCCCCACCGAACCCGGCCCGACCGCTCTTGTCACCATGCCCGATATTGACACCGGCCAGCGCGGCACTGGCATCGTTAACGTCATCAAGCTACAGTTGGACGTGAACCACGACGGCGTCATGGACCTGACCTTCGGCGGCCCCGATAATACGAGCCAGGACAGGCCATTTGTGTTTTGGGTGAATAACGACAGTGATCCGATGGGAAGCGGCGGCGGGCTCGGACACGAAGTAAATTCCCCGCAAAATCCCGATTGCGGCACGAATGTAATTCAATCGCAGCGGGATTTGGAGGATTACGCCCGTTTGTGGATCGTCGGAGTTCCTGCTCCCCCGCCCGGCGACAGCACTCCGTACAGCGCAGCGCTGCATTGGAAGGTGAAAAGTGGTCATCCCAGCATAAAGCTTTTTAGCTCAGTAGAGGTCGACGGTGGGGTCAGATATTTGACGGAAACAAATACAGCGGAGATACAATCTCGGCATAACTATTACACCAATACCCTCCCATATCCGTATGTAAGTATCGGCACGATTGACGGAACCAATGAGTTTACCCAATCGTTTTACCTTCCCGCCAGCTTCTTCACGAACGCCGGGACCAAGTATCTGTTATTTGAGGCAGCGGATGTCGGAGAGGGAGAGTTGGTCCTGACTATTCGTCGCGACTATGGCGTAGTCGCAACGACTTCTGCTTGGCTCGATTTGCGCAATGTCAAAGATCTTTTCGAGCATGCGCACATCGAAAACGTGATCACAACTTTTCCCTCAATGCGCAGTAACAGTACGAGCACGAGTACGTTTAAGATTGATAGCATCGCCAGCGCGACCGCCGATAATGACAAGGAGTTTATGGTTCTTGTTCACGGCTGGAATAATAATCCGTGGCAATCAGAGAGTTACGCAGAAACCATGTTCAAGAGGCTTTATTGGCAAGGATACCAAGGAGGCTTCGCAGCCCTGCGCTGGCCGACGTTAACCGGAGTGCTGACATACAACGGGAGCGAATACATCGCGTTTCGTTCTGCAGCAGGAACTTCGAGCTATTTAAATTCGCTGCGTTCCCGCTTTCCGGATTATTCCATAAACGCTGCTGCTCACAGCATGGGTAACATCGTGATGATGGAGGCGTTGAAATTGCAGGCAGCGTCCGGGTCAAATGCACTCAACAATTATGTTTTAATGGAGGCTGCTGTTCCAGCGCACTGCTACGACACTAACGCACCGCTCTGCCTTGGCCTCGTCACGGAGGAATTCGAGCACCCAACACCTAATACCTACCTTGGTTATCCGGGGGCACTCACTAATGCGCTCCGCGGAAACATATTCAATTTTTTTAGCACTAACGATTTTGCTCTAGCCGCGTGGGTTGGCAATCAACTTCTTCAGAAACCAGAAAGCGACTTGGGCTACCAGATCATACCACCGCTACAACCTTATTGGGTAAACACACCGATTACTGATCCACGGGAAATTATGGCGTTCTGCGCAAGACCGCGCTCTTACGCGATAGGCGCCCAACCGGGAGTACACGGAATGATTTCAGGAGCAGAAGTTGACCTACATGTCCAGTTCGGGTTCGGCGCAGACGTATCAGACCATAGTGGGCAGTACAACCGAAACATCCAACAATTGGGCGGTTTTTACTTCACCTTGCGCCAAAAACTAAATGAACAATGACAAAGAAATATGTGTTTCCAGTTGGAGTAGTTCTCGTTGGCGCTTTTCTTTGGTGGTGGCTTTCGCGAAACAAAGCAATGACCCCAATCGAATCTGCTGGCCGGGCAGTTGTTGAAGCTAAACAACAAGCCCAGTCGTCACAGTCACGACGATCAGCGACAGCACAGCCTCAACAGGGTCAAAGCCCGAGGAAACAGTATGGCCCCCCGATGTCGGACGCCGAGTTGGAGGCGTATGGGCGAAAAGCAATCGGTGCCCAGGCAGCTAGAAATGCGGAAATTGAGCGGAATTGGAAATCACAACTGTCAGCACCGATCAATTTTTTTGGCAAGGTGCTTGACGAGAATGAGCAACCCGTCGCCGCTACCACCGTAGATTTTATTTGGAACGATTTGCCGTCGGAAGAGGAAACGGCCAATTTCACGGGCGGGTCGTTTACCCCGTTCGCCTACATGCACAGTTCCAAAAGCCAAACCACCAGCGATACCCAAGGGTTATTTTCGCTCGTGGACAAAAAAGGCAAGCGGTTGTCCGTAATGGTTAACAGGGTTGGATATTATTCAACCGGAGATGCACGGTTACAATCCTTCGAATATGGTGATCGGCTCGCCGGCATTTTTACTCCTGATCCCGCTAACCCAGTGATTTTTCATTTGCGAAAAAAAGGTCCGGGCGTTGACTTGGTCACTTCGCAGTACGGAGTATCACCGTCACTGGATGTGGAAATGCCACGCGACGGAACTCCAGTTCAAGTGGATGTACTTGAGCGAAAGACCGGGCAAGGTGCGTTGAAAATCAGCCAGACCAAACCTCCGTATGTAAACTGGAAGCAAGCCACAAAATGGGCGTTTCGCATGGAAATACCCGGCGGTGGTTTTGTGGAAACGACGGAAGAGTTCCCGTTTGAAGCTCCTGAATCCGGGTACCAGCCGGCCGTTGCCTTCAACTTTCAAGCTGGCGACACCAACTGGACGACGAACTTGAGCAAGGACTACTACATCAAGTTCGGTGATCCGGTTCGCTTCGGGCGATTGCACGTTGAAACCTCCACTATGATGAGCGGCGCGCGCCTGACCTATGCCATCAATCCCGATGGCTCGCGGTGTCTCGAACCAAAATGAATGAGCCGGTGACAGTGCGGACGAAACTCACATTGGGCGTAATGCTGCCGGCAGGCGCTTTACTGCTTTTCGACTTGCTCCTACTTCGATCCGTTGGTGGTAAAGGTGAGGACTTGGGCTTTGCGGGCATGGCTTTGTACTTTCGTTCGTTCATTACCGTGCCGGCGGTATTGATCGCCAGCGCGCTGTTAATGCGTCGCGATTGGAAAAGCAAAGGCGCAGTTTTCCTGGCGGGGATGCTTCCGCCAACTGTGGTCGCAGTGTATGAATTTATTTCGCTCTACGGCCATCAATGAAAGCGAAAGCTTTATTCGTTCTTCTGGGTGCCTTAGTATTGCTTTTGCTGGCCACCCGGTTCGTCCGCACTGCTCCGGCAACCCCGACCGTCGTGCCAAATCGGCCAGCCCAAAATGGTGCTACCGTGGTTGAGAACAGGATCAACCAGATTCAGACGGAAATCGAAAGAGGATACGACGAATGGAGAACGCCCATCGAATTTTACGGCAAAGTGGTTGATGAGAATACAAATCCGGTTGCCAATGCGGACGTTCACTTTGTATGGACAGACCTTTCACTGAAAGGTAACTCTGACAAAGGGACAACGAGCGACGGCAACGGACTGTTTTCGCTGCACAACGAAACTGGAAAGCACCTTATGGTACAGGTGTCCAAACAAGGGTATTACTCATATCAGCCGTTTGGAGCCGCATTTTTTTATGCGGGTGAAAATCAAAACTTTGCTCCCGACGCGGCGAATCCCATCACCTTCCGGTTGAAGAAGAAGGGCGTAGCTGAACCGTTGGTTCATGTCCAATTGCCTATGGGTGGGCCGAAGGGTTTTAGAATAGGCAAAGACGGCACAACCGTCGAAATCTCACTGACGAACGGCAAGGCAGTCCCGCCGGGACAGGGCGATTTGCGGGTTCAGTGTTGGACAGACAATCAGGGGAAAGCATCAGGCGAAAGGTATGATTGGAAATGCCAAATTAGTGTTCCCAGCGGCGGCCTTTTGCAATCCACCAACGAACTCGACTTTCAGGCACCATTGGACGGCTATCAAACTGTGGATACGATTGACATGCGTGCTGATCTTGAAACTGATTGGAGCAGCCATGCAAGCCGGAATTATTTTTTAAAGCTGGCGAATGGGAATTACGCCCGGATGAATTTTGAAATGGTTGCTGGCGGCGACCACTTTTTCCAGTTGGAATCATTCCTTAATCCCTCCAGCTCGCGCAGCCTAGAGTTTGACCCTCAAATCGCAATTAACCCATAGCTTCAAATGAAGGCGATGAAATTTTGCTTGCTGGCGGTTGCCGTCATGGTGATTGCGTCAGGTTGCCTCACATCACCAAACGCCTTTTATACCGACGGAGATGTGTTCCAAGACGACCGCATCCTTGGCGACTACACGGAAGAGAAAGCTGAAGAAGGCTCTATTGTTCGGAGGGACCTCGGCCATCCAGGACGTTATCTTTTCCATTGTTTTAACAAGCGGAACCCCCAGAAGTGGATGGATTTAACCGCCACCCTGTTAGCCGGGACGAATAGCTACGTTGATCTTCTTCCCTACGATGATTCCTGCATTGACCGTGTGGCTGGAGCGCCGCCCGCTGGCATGGATATTATTCGTAGCGTCACTCACCAGCCGTTGCATGTTGTGGCGCAGATTACTATCACTGATGATGGGATTGCGGTTTCGCTACCGCAAAAGAGAACGATGTGGGAAATGGTTCAGCGTCATCCAGCATTCACAAATTACGTCAGGGACGAATCGGTTCTTGTATTCCCACAATCCTCCAAAGAACTTCGCGCCTTGCTCGAAAAGGAAGGCGGCACTTTGTTTCCAAAGCCAATCGATTTCAAGAAGCCCAGGCCACTTCCGAAATGATTTGTTGCCTCGAAAACGGTTGGTACAACCACACCAAGCGAAATTATTTCTTGAAGCTAGGAAGCGGAAACTATGCCCGTATCAATTTTGAAATGATTGCAGGAGGGGATCACTTCTTTAAGCTGGAAAGTCTTTTAAATCCTTCTCGCTCTCGCAATCTTGAATATGATCCAACAAAGGCAATCAGGCCCGAGCCCTAAAGCGACGAAAAGCCATCGCGCAGTCGTACTGGTTATTTAACATGCTCAAATACATGACGAAAAAAACAAAAAGACATGAGGTGATTCTGGCAACTATTCCGCTTCTCTTGATAACAGCCGGATGTTTAATTTCCGAGGATCCATTTTATGAGGAAAACGACCTAGTCGAGGATGATCGCCTTATTGGTACCTACGGTGAGCAGACTAACCGTCCGTCGTGGTATGTAGAAAAGCAGATCGCCTTTAACGGCCACTACACCGTGACTTATGTGGACGCGAGCAGCCCGCGTTGCCACATGACCTTTGACGGAGCCCTTTTCCAAATCGGTACCAACCGATTCCTGGATTTGGTGCCTACGCTCGAAGCGTGCGATCATGTCGGCGGCGCCGCATCCCCGATAGAATATTTCCAAGGCATAACTCTACAACCGCTGCATCTGCTCTTGAGAATATCCCCGGCTACCAACTCCATTCAATTCAGGATAGTCTCGGAGGAGGGCCGCCGTGCTGCGCTTGCTGCTGCTCCTGAGATGTGGGACACAAGACGTCCGCCACATCTCGCAAAAATGCTGCCAAATACTTCGAAGCAACGGCAGTTCCTGGCTAGGTTTGGTAGTGACACGAATATCTTTTCTCACGTGAGCACCCTCTATAGGGTTAAAGTGAGCGAACGGTGACATTAGGAGGTTTCCAGAAACCTAGCCCATGGAAATACCAGACGGCGGCTTCGTCGGGCACAACGACGAATTTCCTTTTGAGGCTCCCGAGAGTGGCTACCAGCCCGCTGTGGAATTCGCCTTCCAGCAAGGCCAAACTGAGTGGCGAACCGATTTGAAAACCAACTACTACATCAAATTCGGCAACCCACCTAAATATGGCAGGATCGAGTTAGACACTTCGATCATGATGGCTGGCGCGCGCCTGATTTATGCGATCAATCCTGATGGCTCGCGCTACCTTGAGCCTAAAAAGTGAACGTTTTTCAGGGCCCGACCAATGGGGATTGTTTTCTTTTTCAGCCTTGGATTCGTCGGCGTCGCCGTGCTGATTGGGGCGGCCCGCACCGCGCGGACCTTTCGTGAGGCTTTGCTTTTCGGCATGTTTGGCGCTGTGCTGATGAGCCTGAACTGTCTCGTTTTGAAGTGGGCTGCTGGGCTGCAAGTGGGCACAAATGGAGATGGCAGAGATTATGTTTGGTTTTATGTCGCAGTGTTTCTCACGGTCGCAATCTTGCTGATTTACTTCGCTGTCGCTGGGAAGCGACTTTATAACGAGCATCAGAGTCGAAAGCAGCGAGGATCCGAATAAACCTATACTTTTCAACCTTCGCAAAAAGGTACAGAACGAGAGATGAGGAGCGGTCAATTCAACCGAAATATCCAGGAATCCCCGGTTTGGCCCTTCTACTCGCAACTCAACACAAACCTCTTTCTGCAACAATGAGATACAAGACGTTACTCACCATCCTTGCCGCAGCAATTCTTGCGACGTTGGCTGTACGCAGCTTGCGACACAAGGATTTGCCAGCATCTAGCGCTGAATCGCCGAAGACCCCTGCTGACTCCACAGTAGAGGCTTCTCGCGAACCGCCAATATCTCGTCGTGTTTGGCATGATTTGGAGCGCGATCATTGGATGGTTAATAACTGCCGTGACCAGAAAACTTCGAACTACAAAAAGCTAACTCCGTTGGGCTTCGCTGACCGGTTTTCAAATACAGAGCACGAGCTCCGGCAAAAAATGCCGATTCTCGATTACCGCAAAAAATAGTTTCAACCCCGGCCACGGATTATCAACAACTTCAAAAATTTCTCCTGATTAGGACCCCGGTTCGCTCATCCATTTTTCTCGGTTCCGTTAACGTTACCGATCTGCGCAAACTGCTCAGCCACAACCACTTCCCGCCAAACCAATCCGGCACTTGACAAAGTGCATAGGGTAGAGGGAACAATTTTATTTCTCGTTATGCGATGAAATCCTCGCTCGACGTAGCGGGCCCAACCTCAACTGCCTCCAAATTTGAACTGCAAAACCGACCTTAACCGCCTATCACCACGTAAGTTCCAAGGGTGGCCTCTGCAAAAAATGAACTTCCTTATTATAGGTGAAGGGATCGAGATCTAAACACCTCGGCCCGACAAAAGGGAAATCAATGTCAATACCAAATCTGTCCTTACGTT
>Ga0193709_1000034_pt1 | contig 66267 bp, 39 predicted proteins | sample H3c2metaG_FD_160571 | JGI IMG/M metagenome (GOLD analysis project Ga0193709, IMG submission 160571) | Soil microbial communities from a riparian zone of the East river system, Colorado, United States - H3c2 | ecosystem: Environmental > Terrestrial > Soil > Riparian zone | place: USA: East River...
TCTGGACTACCGAAGGCGACGAGGCCTTGATGTGTCTGGAAACCTTCTGGCGCAATGGGCGTTGGTCACTCTTATTCCCTCATGTGCCTCCCAATTTCGACCCTTCCAAAAATTGAGATGCTCCCCCGAACGGGACGCCGCGCACATTGCCCTCGCCACGGTTCATGAAATGGATATACTTTTGAGTTGGAACTGTCGGCACATAGCCAATGCCTTCATTCAGGCAAAACTGCGAAAATTGGCAGACGCCGCCGGCCTTGTCCATCCGGTGATTTGCACGCCGGAAGAACTGCTAGAAAATGAGCAAAACGACTGATATTCAATCGAAAAAGCCCTCCGGTGACATGGTGCTGCAGGAAATATGGCACATCAAAGACACGCTCTCGGCCTCTTACGGACACGATGTGGATCGCCTTTTTGCCGAGGCCCGCGAGCGCCAAAAGCATTCCGGCCATCCGGTCGTGAATCTCCAAACCAAGCGCCGCAAGGCGTGAAAAGCATCATCGTGGCTCGAGCGGACGTAGCGAAAGGACATCCTGGATGGCCGTTTTCAGCGCGTTCTCGGTGACCGTAAGACAAACCAATTTTTAACAGTAGTCGCATGAACTCGGGACTGGCTGGCGATACGAAGGAATTTCTTCGTTTACCTTGTTCCTTCACGGACCCATTGAATGGCGTGAAGCATCATCTCCGTGGAGTTCTTGAATTGCAGCTTTTCTTTAATTCGAAGGCGGAAGGAGTGGATTGTGGGAATGCTTAAATCCAGTTCCTCCGCAATTTGGCGGGTGGGCTTGCCTTGGCCAAGCATTTGAAAGACTTCAAGTTCACGGTCGCTGAGTTGTTGAATTGGTGAAACGGGCGGCTCCGTTTTTCCGCGCATCAGCTTGGCCAGCATGGAGGTGGACATTTTCTCACTCAGAAAGATGTCACCGCCAAGGACTTTTGAGATGGCCGCGCGAACAGTTTTGGCGGGCTGATTTTTCATGATGTAGCCTTGTGCGCCCGCGCGCAAGGCGCGTTCGGCGTACAGAGATTCGTCATGCATGGATATTACAAGAATTGGTAGCTCGTCGTATTTGGCTTTGAGAGTCTTGATGAGATCGATGCCATTGGATCCTTCCAGAGAAATATCTACCAAAACGAGGTCCGGTTTCAATTCGGCGACGGCCTTCATGGCACTCGGGGCGTCAGGAGCCTGGCCGCAAACCACCAGATGCGCATTGCGGTCGATCATCTGGCGCAAGCCTTCGCAAAAGAGCGGGTGATCATCCACGATCAGGATGCGGCTCTTTTCAGGTTGGGGTTTGGCCATAGGGTGAAGTTACATCGATTACGTGAGTTACATAGGGGAATTCTCAATAGTTCTTCTCAGAAAATCAGGAAGCGAGATGATTTCCCATTTCATCGTATCAGAGAGCCGGGTTCCGCATCGCTCATGTAGCTGATGTAACATTGTAACTTATGTAACTATCCTTGGGGCAGAGCCGTTCCCGTGATTGGCACCGACCTCATGATTCTGCGGCCATTCGCCCAAAACTGGCACAAAAAGACAGGCAACATCAGTGCCGCAACCGGACTGGCCCTGCAAGGTCAAACTCGCGCCAATGACGCGAGCACGATACTGCATAATGCGAATGCCCATGCCGGTGAACTTGCCGTCACTTCGCGAAAAACCGATACCGTCGTCTTTGACGCTGAGTAGATAGCGGTCGCCCGAGGGTTCCAACGTTACAACGATGTTTTTGGACTTACCGTGCTTGATTGCATTGCCAACTGCTTCGAGCACGATGTAATAGAGATGCGCGCCGATGCCATTGTCCACGAATGCGGGCGGCTCCTCGGACATAAAGCGGCAGTTGATCTTGAACATTTCACTGGCATTGGAAGCAAGTTCTTCAAGCGCGGAAAAAAGGCCATTCTCTTCAAGCCGAACCGGAAACAAACCGCGAGCGACGCCGCGCGTCTGATTGATGGCGTCGTTTATCAACAGGCTAATCTGTTCTGCTTGAGACGATTCGGCAGCGCCTTTTTCCTCCAGTTCATCCGCGAGTGTGGACGACATGAACGCGATCCCGGCGAGTTGCTGGCAAACGCCATCGTGGAGGTCGTGCCCGATGCGGCGCTGCTCGCGATTGCTGATTTCAAGGATTTCGCGCTCGAGCCGTTTCCGTTCGGTGATGTCGCGGGCAATTCCTTCGACCTCGACCACTTCGCCGCCGCGTTCGATGAGGCGTGTGCTGATTTCCACTTTGACCCGCTGGCCAGAAGCAGAGACGAAGTCCCATTCCGCAGTGGGCGGTCCGGAGTCTTTGCGGACGTTTTCGAGCCATTGGCGAGCGGCAGTTTTTTGCTCTTCGCAAATTAACTCGACGATGTTGCGGGAGAGGATTTCTGTGCGCGGCCGTTGTAACAACCGTTCGCCCATTTGATTGATAGAGGTGATTCGTCCTCCGAGGTCATGGGTATAAACGATGTCGTTCGCATTCTCGAACAATTCCTGAAACCGCTCTTCGAGCGCCGCTTCGTCCTCCAGCTTCTGGCGAATAAGTCTTGTTTGGGTCCGGACCTGGCGGCGCAGCAACGCGACCCATGCCAAAGCGGCCGCGACCGCCGCTACCAAAGCCCCCGCCAGCATGAAAAAGTGAGATAAAGTCCACCAGGGCGCAGCCTGGACGAGGTAAATATCTCCCGCGCTCCGAAGCAGCAATCGAAACGTCTCCGGCTCGTGCCGTTCGCCGCCCTGAATGGAACATACGCCGGTAAGGCGAAGGAGACTGCCGGATTGCAAGGCCGGCACTTCGAGCCGGCGCGTTTGGGCTGCGAGATGGGCGGTAAATATGATCGGGCCATCTTGAAGGACGAGTTGGGGATTGGCCGAGCGAGGGACACTTTGAAGCAGGCGCGCCTGGATTTCGACGAGTTGCACGTCATTGGTGCCGTGCAGAATAATTTGTTCGGCCGTAGTGCGCTTGCTCGCTGGCAGCGGACCAGTGCCTGTGCGGCGAAAGCTCGCTTCTTCAAGATACGGTGAGAAATCGGCAATTGCCGGAAAGCCCAGAACCTCGACCGTATCACCGATGGAAACCTCGTTTGTCTGGCGAGTGAGAATGCGCATGCCGCCAGAGGGATCCTGAAGAATAAAGCCCTCTCCCGGTATGCCGAGTGTGACTACTCCTTGAACTTTGACACGGCGACCAGCCAGCCGATCGGGATCAAATGTCGCCACGGCGTCAACCGGCGTCGTGGCAATGGTAAAAGGATCGCCGCGTGGCGGTTCCAAAATGCTGACGTGTTCGAGGCCGGGCGCATGCAGGGTGATGCCGCTCAACTGGCGCCGCACGTTCATTTCGGACGTGCAAGCGCCTTCGACCGCGACCAGTGCGTCTATGAGTTGAGTGGGATTCGGTTCGTTGTCGGCCAGGGGAATGATGACTTTGAATCGTCCCTTCGGAGTCATCAGGTTGAGGCTGAGATGGCGCGATAGCTCATCGACGCGTCGAACGACACCTTCCATTTTAACCCAGTGAGCATCGAGATGGCCGTTGGCGAGATCTTCGAGGTCAACTCGGATGGGGTTCGGCAGGTTCGTGACGCCAAGGACGTTTACGGCAGAACTGAGGACTTCCGGCGCAAAGCCGCCGGGACTGGTTCGACCGATGACTTCGACTGTGTCTCCCGAGTGTATATTTTTATAGCTTGGGTCGAGGTCGACATAGATTGCGCCCGTCTTGTCCTGCAGAAAGCCGTTGCGCCATTCGGGATCGGCATAGGTAAGAACGCCGCGCAAGCGGACAGAAAGATTTCTCGCGGCGTCGCGCCGCTGCAGCCGCATCACCTGGGAAATTTCAGTGAGAACGTCCGGCAAAGAGGCCGTTCCGGCGGAGCGAGTTTGGGGCGTTACGGGGAAGTTGCTTTGGGCAGCCGGGCGGACGCCCTCGAAATAGGCGTTGTCCAGAAAAGCGCCTTGCTGGCCGACGCCAAAAAATCCCCAGACATCGACGCGTTCGTCTCCTTGGATTTCAGTGAGCTGAATTATCCGGGCGCGAATGACGCCAGTCGGATCCTTGATAACGAGGGATTGGCCCGGCTGGTAAGCGGCAACCAGGCCGTTGATGTGAACCCATTCGTTCGTCCAGGAACCGAGTTCGCGATTAAGCAAACTGCCAATCGAGACGACTGGAATTTGCGATGGCCTTTCGGCCGATGATTCCAGAACTGTGATAGCGTCGAAGCCCGGCATGAAGATCGTCGCTGCTTCGAGGCGGTTGTCGCTGGCCTTGCTTGCGTTGATGCCCCGAATTTGCACTTTGCTGCCGAGCAGGCGGGAAAAGTCATTCGTGGGCGGGGAGCCGAGAACATAGACGAGGCAGTTTTGTCCTTTATCATGAAGCAAGAGAGCGAGGCGGCCGCGGCTGGTTTCGGCAGAAAGTATGCGGCCAGTAGTTTCAATCCATTGGCCATGGTCCTGGGCGAGTTGAAAGAGCGCCAGGCGTTTGGGAGCAGGAAGATGTTGTTCGCCAAGTACTGTGAAATGAAGGTTTGTAAAAGTGTTATCACCCAAAGCCGTGCCGGCAATCTCAATAAATTGGCCACGGTGAAATGACGTAGGAGAATCCTGCGGGCTAACGTAAGCGGTTCCGCGGCCATCATGAACATATAATTGATGCCAGCCTTCATCGTAACAGAGAACAGTTCCTTTCAAGTGAATGGGACGACCGCCGACAGCCTGTTCGCGCGTCAATGATTGTAACTGTTCCGAGGTAACCATTTCGTCCGAGTTTTGGGCGAACCCAGGACTTGCGCAGAACAGCCAAACGCCGAACCAGACTGAGCGCGTAAAAACTTTTCGCCAGGGGGTATTGCTGGCCTTCATAGCGGGATGAAACGCTCACTCCTTTCGACTGGCCTGGCGAACGGGTTCGACAGGGTGACGATAGTTGATGCCCAGTTCATCGAGCCGGCGATATTGGGTTTGCATGCGCTGCTGAAAGTTGTCCCAATTACGCGAAGCTTTCGGAGACCATGCCACTTCAGCAAGGGCGCACAGGCGGGGAAAGACCATGTATTCGACATGTCTAAGCGAGGGCATGTATTCGGTCCAAACATTCGCTTGCGCTCCCAGAATATGCCATTGGAGTTGCGGTGGAAGTTTGGGCGGAATCGGCTCGAAGGCGTACACCTGTTCCAGGGGAAGATAACCGCCAATAGCGTGCGGTTCGGTGGAATGCTCCTGTGATTGGTAGTGATCAAAGTAACAATCGGCCAGGGGCGACATAACGACATCGTGACCCGCGGTGGCTGCTTCGACTGCTCCGCCCACCCAATCCATGATCGCCGCGTTTTCGGCGAGGCCGCCTTCGCGAATTTCGCTCCAGCCGATCAGGGTGCGCTGGCGGGAGTTGATAAATTTTTCCATGCGTCGAATGAAATAACTCTCGAGTTCGATGTCGTTTTTGAATCCCTCCTGCTTCATGCGGACCTGGCATTTGACGCAATTGTGCCAATTATTGGTCAGAACTTCGTCGCCGCCAATGTGGACATATTTGCCAGGAAAGAGTTCGAAAACTTCGGACAGCACATCTTGCAGGAAGGAAAATGATTCGTCGTTGCCGGCGCAGTAAACACCATCGAAGATGCCCCCAGGCAGATCGGGCGTGAATGGGCCGCCAGTGCAACTTAATTGCGGATAAGCGGCCAGCGCGGCGCAGGAATGACCGGGCATTTCGATTTCCGGCACGATGGTGATATGACGCTCTTTGGCATAGGCCACGACCTCGCGTATATCATCTTGGGTGTAGAACCCGCCGTAACGGCCATCCGGGCCGTAGGCGGTTGCGGTTTTCGCATCCAGACCGAAACCGATGCTCTTGCGCCACGCGCCGACTTCGGTCAGGCGCGGGTATTTTTTAATTTCAATGCGCCAGCCCTGATCGTCAGTCAAATGCCAATGGAAGGTATTAAGTTTGTAAATTACCATCGCGTCGAGAAGTTGCTTTACCTCATCCTTATTGAAGAAATGGCGGCTGACATCGAGCATGAGGCCGCGCCATTTGAAGCGGGGTTGGTCCTCGATTTCAACACAGGGAATCTGTGGATCTTTTGCGGACGCCACGGCTGCATTCGAGGATTGCAGCGGAAGCATCTGGAGAAGTGACTGGACGCCATAAAACAGCCCTGCCGGTTCAGCGGCGCGAATCGTCACCGAATCGGTCGTCACTGAAAGCTCATACCCTTCCGGACCAAGGCCGGCTTTGGAGTCCTTCGTTGTGAGTACGATATTTCCTTTTGCATTCGCAGCGCTGGAGTCCTGCTGAACCTGAATTGCTTGTCCGGAATGGCGTTGCAGTTGGGCGGCCAAATAATGGCCGGTGTCCCCAGAGGCCGAGTCGACGACAATTTTTGTCTCGTTGTTGATCGCGAAATCGCCCTTGTGAGTTGCCATCTTTTGTGGCAGCGGAACGATGGACGGCTTTAGCTCGTTTCCGCAGCCGTTCAAGGCCAGCAGCGAAAGCAGAATTCCGAGCCCCATCTTGAATTGGACGTGCATAAAAATCATTTTGTCACCAACGCCGGGCGAAACATGCTCATACGCAAGAGAAAGCAATCCACCAGTCAATTGGATGTAAGTACATGTCGATGATATATCTGATTTGGTGCTCAGATGCTATTACAGGGCGAAAAAAGCTTCAAGCACATTTGTAATAATTTTTATTGCAAAATGTATAACCTGTGATAAAACATTGAAAATTCCACCAGGTGATGGGTGATGGAGCTATGGCCGAAAACCTGGTTGCATGCAGAAAATCAACACAAAATAATCACTATGAAACCGTCAAAAAAAACGCTGGCGCGATCAATCCCCCTGTTCGCCTCGGCAGCAGCATCAATCCTCTTGAGCATGGCATCTGCTCAAGCAGCTTCTTACTCCAGCACAATCCTGGGTGACAATCCGGTCGCCTATTATCGATTGGAGGAAACTTCGGGAGGCACGGCGGCCAATTCCGCGACGACGGGAAGCGGTTTTGACGGAACGATTTTCCCCAATTCGGGAAGCACCTCTCCGCAACTGGGTCTGCCGGGAATAGACACAAACTCATTTTCATTTGCCGGAGCGCTTGCCGGGGGAAACATCGGACTGGTCAACATCCCTTTTCAACCTGAACTCAGTCCGGTGGCTGCAGATGGCTTTTCGGGAGCGCCCTTCTCGGCGGAGTGCTGGGCCCAGCCGTTTTCCCAACCGGGTGACTATAGTACAGTGATGGAAATGTTCGGGCCGTATGGAACCGGGATATACAACAATGCGTCCGGTTGGAATTTTTATCAGTCGCCCGGTCCATCAAGCTACTGGGTGTTGAACATGAGACCCGCTCCCTTCGTTCAAGTGCCGGCTGTCCCGATTACTTTGCTGCAATGGTATCATCTGGCAGTGACCTTTGACGGTGTGAATGCGGTGTTTTATATCAACGGAGTTGCCCAAACGACAAATAACGCCGTGGGTTATTTGGCGGATATAGGCACGCCTGGCGACATCGGAGGTGGCCAAATCGCCGGACACGCGGCATTTGGTGGCGGCGTCGACGAAGTCGCCTTTTACACAAATGTGCTGACCGCGGCTCAAATCCTCACACATTACCAGACCGGAACGAACTCCCTCCGAGTCGCTCCGGTTGCCATTCTGTCACAACCGGCATCCACAACCGTTTATTCGGGAACAACGGCAAACTTCAGTGTTCTCGCGAGCGGTTCAGGTTTGCACTACCAGTGGAAGCGAGGCAGCACCACGATTTCCGGCGCCACCGGCAGCAGTTACTCATTGCTCGCCGCATATCCAGCGGACGATGGAGCAGTTTTTTCCGTGAACATTAACGGCACCACCAACAGCGACCCGGCAACATTGACGGTTCTGCCGGACCTCATCATCAGTAACAGTCCGTACGGACCCATCACCCGCTTCGTTGGGAGCAAGGCGGCCTTTCGCGTTGCGGCTGCAGGGGCGTTGCCAATTACTTACCAATGGTTCAAAAACGACGTGAATCTGATCGCCGGAGCGACAAAGGACACGCTCTGGCTGTCAAACGTCCAATTAGCGGACGATAATTCGACGTATTCAGTTCACGTCACGGGCCCCTTCTTCTCATCGAACACGGCGCCGGCCACACTTCAGGTCTTGAGCCGTCCTGTAAGCGTTCCCATCACAGGCTATGCCCGCATTGTTGCTGCGGATGACCCGGTTGCTTATTGGAGGTTGGACGAGGCTGGTGGCACGAATGCGTATGACGCCATCGGAAGTTTTGACGGAATTTACGGCCCGGCGCAGGTCGCACCCGCGCCCGTCTTCACGTATCAAGTTCCGGGCGGTATTCCACACGAGACGAATGTGGCGGTGCACATCACTGGCGGAGCAGTCGTGACCATTCCATACGCGCTGGAACTTAATCCGGTCACCGGGCCTTGGTCCGCGGAAGTGTGGGTCAGTCCGTCGTCAACTGACGCCGCGAATTTCCGGTCCATCTTTTCAGCTTTGGATAACCGATTCGGCGGCCAGCATGATTACGGATGGAACATTTATCAGTATGCGGATGCGGGCGGCTACTGGACGTTGAACATGTACACTGGAGGAGGTTCGGGAACGTTCGCCAGCGATTTCGCGCATCACCCGTTTGTGCTGAATTCGTGGTATCACATGGTCATCGCGGATGACCTCACAACCATTCGTTACTATGTCAATAATCTCCTGGTGGTGACACTCAACCGCGGGGCTAATTTTGTTCCGAATGGAATCAATGGCGATCCTTCCGTTGCGGGCGCACCGACGGTTATCGGACAGCGTTATGACGCCGGCTTCGGTGCTTTCGACGGCGCGATTGACGATGCGGCCATTTACAATTATGCGCTCACTTCGGCGCAAATTCAGAACCACTTTTTGAACAACGTAAGTGTCACCATCAATAAGGCTGGCAACAACGTAATCCTGTCATGGCCAGGTGTTGGCCTGACGTTGCAGTCCTCGTCAAACCTGTTCGGTTCGAACTTTGTGGATGTGGCCGGAGCCACCAGTCCTTACACGAACTCGGCCAGCGGATCGCCGAAGTATTTCCGCTTGCGATTGCAGTAAAAAGTTCGATGAATGGCCGGGATGCCAGCGCATCCCGGCCTCGTATTTCCTTTAAATCTGAACTATGAGATACGAATCAATGAGCCGACATTCAAGCGGTTCATGTTTCGCAAGGGCCTTCACGCTGATTGAACTTCTGGTCGTCATCGCCATCATCGCAATTCTCGCCGCGATGCTTCTGCCCGCGTTGTCCAAGGCCAAAACCAAGGCCGAAGGCATCAGTTGCATCAATAATGAAAAACAATTGATGTTAGCTTTCGCGATGTACTCGACCGACACGGGAAAGCTGGTTGCCAATCCCGGGGGCGGGACGAGTCCCATCCTCGGATCTGACGGCGTTTATCCGAGTTGGGTCGTCGGTTGGCTGGATTGGAACTTCGGAATCCCCGCCGGGTCGAACACGAATATGCCCTATTTGCTGCAAACGATCTTTGGCCCTTACACGGCCAAGACAGCGGGAGTCTATAAGTGTCCAGCCGACAAAATCCCCAGCACTGTCGGTCCGCGTGTTCGCAGCATTACTATGAATGGGTTCATTGGCGGCACGACAGAAAAGGACATTTACGGTTACACTACCTATCGAATGTTCCTCAAGGAGACGGATTTGACCGCGCCTGGCCCGGCCAAGACCTGGGTCTTCGTTGATGAACACCCGGACAGTATCAATGATGGCCTATTCGGAATGCACATGCCTTCCACCGCGGCCTGGCCTGCCTCCACCACATGGGAGGACGTCCCTGCTTCGTATCATAACGGCGCGTGCGGGTTCTCATTTGCGGACGGTCACGCCGAGATCCATAAATGGCGTGACGGCAATACACTGGCGCCTATCATCAAAACTCACCCATCCAGTGCAACAGGCAAAACTTCTCCCAATGATAGCGCCTGGATAATTGAACGCACGACAGCGCCGAACTGACGACAAACCTAAACCAGGGTTGTTTTCCGTCCCTGTCATTCCGTCTAAAAACTGCTAAAATTCAACCATGCGTTCTGCTAAGGTGGCTTTCTGGCAAAAAGGCCTCGTATCCTTCGGCGTCGGAGCTTGTCTCCTTCCCATTGCTTTACGCGCCGACCTTTGGTGCACCGCGTACTATCCCGGTTGGGAACAGGGAGCTATGCCTGCTTCCGGTATCGATTTCACGCCAATCACGCATGTTATTCATTTCTCGTTGGTTCCCAATAGTGACGGCACTTTAAATAGCAGCGCCAATAGCCTCACCCCCGCAAATTCGATGGATATCCTTTCTCACGCGCACGCGGCCGGAAAGAAAGTATTGGTTTGTGTTGGGGGAGCTGACAGCCAAACCGGATTTCAAGGCGCGACGAGTTTCGCGAACCGCGCAGCGTTCACCACGAATCTTGTGAATCTTATGTCGGCACGGGGTTATGACGGAATAGACATCGATTGGGAACCGCTCGATCCTTCGGACGCGAACCAATACACGAATTTTGTGAATGGCTTGCGAATCGCGCTCAATGCGATCAATCCGCGGCCGTTACTCACTGCCGCGATTGCCTCGCCACCCACGCCACCGACCCTGATTGCGGCGGTCCAGGCCCAGTTCGATCAGATCAATTTAATGACTTACGATCTTTCCGGTCCTTATCCCGGCTGGGTGACGTGGTTCAACGCGCCCATTTACGATGGAGGGTACACGTTCCCAAGCACTGGCGGTCTCGTGCCTTCGGCTGACGGAATGGTAAACAGCGTCACGAATGCAGGTGTGCCGCCGGGAAAACTGGGCATCGGGATTGCGTTTTATGGATGGATTTGGAGTGGCGGCACGGGTACGAGCACTGCAGGGGCCGCACTGCCGCGACAGAGTTGGACAACGGCGCCAGTCACGACTCAGCTAGGTTACAACGCAATTTTCTCCACTTATTACCAGTCAAACCTTTATCACTGGGACACGGCTGCACAGGCTGCATATCTGAGCATTGATAATAGCGGCTCGAGCAACGACAAATTCATTTCTTACGATGACCAGCGTACCTGCCAAAGCAAAGTCAGTTACGCTCGCAACCGTCGCCTCGGAGGCGTTATTATCTGGGAATTGGCGCAGGACCATCACGCCGGCCAGCCGGATCCATTGCTGCAAGCAATCAAACAAGCGTTGGCGACTCCTGGCGAGGTGGCCATTCAACGTAACGGCTCAGATATTGACCTCAGCTTCGCAAGCATTCCACTAGGTTCTTACCGCCTGCAATGGTCAACTGACTTAAGCAGTGGCTCATGGAACACGCTGGCAGTGACAAACATTTCGGGAACTGGCGGCGTGCTGCACGTTCAAGATCCGGTTGCAAACCACGCACAGCGTTTTTATCGGGTCGAGACGCCGCCATAAATGTCGGTGGGATTTGTCGCCGGGGATAAAGGACCAATTTTCCGGCGCCCAAGACACGGCCGCATGATTTCATCTACGTGCTCCTGTGCGCAATTGTTTTCATTTTCCATCACTCAAACGTTGCGCTTCATTGAAAAATCCCGCACAACATTGCCTCATTTTTATTTATGAGAGAATCAGCGAAGAAATCGAATGAGGCCCAGTTGCTGGAATTGTTAAAACGAGTCCTGCCCAAGGCTACTCATGACGCGCAATTGGCCGGAAAAATCTACCAGGCAGTCGAGTCCGAGCTTAAATCCAAAGCCCGGGCCCTGGCATTCGAGAAGTTTTGCGACAAAATCGAATTGCCCAACCTTGAGCATAAAACGATTGACGATGTGAAACTGCAGTTGGCGGCTTCATTTGGTGACGGCGATATTACCCTCAAGCCTGACAAGAAAGACAAAAGCCTGGTGGTGGAAGTGTCCCTGCCGGATGGCGGCCAGTTCAGCAGCACGATAAAGGTCGGACCGGCTGGCGCTACTGACAGCGAAGAGCAGGAGGTAACGCTAAAATTTGTGCCCTTTCCGGTCTGCCTGCCCGGCGACAAGGAATTGGTCTGGCTTTTGGCTAAACGCGAAAACCTGTCGCCTGAAGAGGCGGGCATTGCTCTCGCAAAACTGGAGGACGAATTTTGGGCTTCAAAAACCGGCCAAAAACTCATCCGTGATCGGGTGGAACGAAGTTTTCCTGAATTCATCGCCCGGGTGGCTGGCGGGTTCTTGAGCGAAGTCGGTTTGAAACGGCATTACAAAACTCCAGAACCAGTAAAGCCGCTTCGGACTGGACCAAAGCGATAATTGTTTAAGCCAGGCTTTAGCCTCAAGACAAAGTCAGCCCGTATCGGCATAAACGCCTCCATCTGTGGCATTGCTCCGACGACCAATTCTTTGCGGTCTTGAATCGTTTCTCACCCCACCCGACTATAGGATTCAGTGGCAGTTGAACTTACAGAAGCTTTGCTGAGCAAGGCCGCCGGTTGGGATGTAATGAAACGCGCGAGCGCTTATCTCGAGCAACGCGAAGTGCTCAGTTCCAATTGGTCGCCGCCGTTGCTGCGCGGAGTGGTGCAGTCGGATACGGTTTCATTCCGCGCTTCAATGGTGATTAATGGCGAAATTGATATCGAGAATCTCTGCACTTGCCGAGAAGCGCGGGAGTGGGGGAAGGTCTGCGCGCATGGCGTCGCGGTTGGCTTGCATTGGTTGAAGGGGCAGCAACCGCAGCCAGAGCCGACTCCAGGCCGCGCCGTGGGAGCCGCAGTGTCAGCAAATACTCCGGTTCGCAAACTTCCTTCGCTTCAGCGGGATGCGGAAGGCGAACCGGCTGAACTGTTTATCATTCTGCCGCCGAACCTCGACCAGGCCGTCGCGCGTGGGAAAGTGATGCTGGTGTTTGAAGCGAAATGGGGCGGCGGGCGGTGTCCGCTGAATGCGCTGCCCAAAGGCAGGTCGTATTCCTTCTCTCCCCGAGAGAACTTGCTCATCGACCGAATCGAAGGATTGGCCGATGGCGAAACGCCGGCGTACATCCAGTTAGACACGAAAGACTTCGCCGCCCTGCTCCCGGCGTTAGTGGACAACCCAAACATCACCTTCGGCAAGTCCAGCGAAGCAACGGTGGCCAATACGCCTTTCAAACTTCCGTTGCGCGCGACGCTGGAGCCAAACGGAGAAATTGTCCTGTCCTTAAAAAACAAGCTCCAGGGGTTGGTAATGATTGGCGATTGGGGTTGTCAAAATCGGATTTTCCAGCCGCTGAGCTTGCCGCCGGAGGCCAGGGACATATTTCGCTCGCCTGTGCGCGTGTCGCGGTCGCAAGTGCCGCAGTTTCTCGGACAGCATTGGCCGCAATTGCAGGCCGGCGGGGTCGAAGCGAATTTTAAACTGGAGGATTTTATCTTGCAGCCGCAAGCGCCGCGATTTCTGCTGGAACTCAAAGGTGGCCTCGCGAGATTGAGCGCGTTGCTTCAATGCGCCTACGGCCAGCGTATCATGAGCGTGGGGGTGACCGCTTCCGATGAAAACGTCTGGCTGCCCGACCCACAAGTGCCGACGCGCTATTCCACACGCGATATCGATGCCGAGCGACTGGCGCTGGCACGTTTGCAACGCAGCGGCTTCTCGCAACCGGAAGAGCAAGGGAGAATGCAACTACTCGGGCAGAACGCGGTTTTGAATTTCTTTGCCCGCGAATTCCCGAAATTGCAACGCGAATGGAGTGTCACCCTGGACGAACAATTGGAAAACCGCACGCTAAAGAATATCGAGAGGGTCGAGCCGCAGTTTCAAATCACTTCTTCGGGCGTCCAATGGTTTGATCTGGGAGTCGTTTTCGCTTCCAACAGCGGAGACACATTTTCGGCCGCGGACATCCAAAGATTGATTTTGTCTGGGCAGAGCCACACGCGGTTGAAAAACGGCAAGATGGCGGTCATAGACACGGGTGCAGTCGAGGACCTGCAAGAGGTTTTGCTCGATTGCGCACCGCAACAAAATGCGCAGGGTTATCGCATTGCCAGCCAGCAAGCCGGTTTTCTCGAAGCGACTTTGCGCCAGCACGCCGGCTGGAAAGTTCAAGCGCCGGCCGCGTGGCGAGCTCGTGCGGCCAAACAAAGCGGCGAAGCTCAACTGGAATGCCCGCCGCTGGGAGATTTGGAAACTGTATTGCGGCCTTATCAAAAGCGAGGAGTAGGTTGGTTGAACTTTTTGCGCGAGAACGGGTTCGGCGGAATTCTCGCCGACGAAATGGGTCTGGGCAAGACCCTGCAAACCCTGGCGTTTCTGGACTCATTGAGGGCCACGAATCAGCAAGCCCAAGGGGATTCTCATGGCGCGCCTGCCAATCTTCCCCACTTGATAGTCTGCCCCACGAGTCTCGTGTTCAATTGGGTGGCTGAGGCAAAGAAATTCACGCCCGAGTTGAAGGTTCTGGCTTTGCACGGACCGGACCGCCACGGGCTGTTTGCTCAGATCTTCGCACATGATATGGTCGTGACGAGTTATGCGTTACTTCGCCGCGATGCGGAGCGGTATCGCGAGATGGAATTCGATGTCGTCGCGCTTGATGAAGCCCAGCATATCAAGAATCGCCAAACCCAGAATGCCCAGGGGGTGAAGGCGGTAAAATCGCGCCACCGGATTGTGCTCACGGGTACACCTCTCGAGAATTCGGTGCTCGATCTTTGGTCCATCTTCGACTTCCTGATGCCCGGCTACCTGGGCACGGCCAAAGATTTTCACGAGCGTTACGAACTGCCCATTACCAGGGGAAAAAGCGCTGAAGCCCAAACACGGCTGGCTCGGCGGCTGCGACCGTTCATGCTGCGACGGCTCAAGAAGGAAGTGGCCTCCGATCTGCCCGAGAAATTGGAACAGGTATCGTTCTGCGAATTGACGCCGGATCAACGAAGTGTCTATCAACAAATCATCGAAGCCAGCCGCAAGGAAGTATTGGACGCGGTCGGAACGCAAGGTATTGCGAAAAGCCGCATGGTGGTGTTGACCACCCTCTTGCGGTTGCGCCAGGTATGCTGCGATTTGAGGTTGTTGAAGTTGCAAAAGATGGAAAACAACGTGATCGAAAATTCAGCAGGTCTCGAAACCGATTCGACCGCTCAGCGTTTCGATAGCCCAACGCCAGTTTCCTCCGGAAAAATGGAAATGTTCGGCGAACTGTTGGAAGAAGTGATTGATGGCGGCCACCGCCTGTTGGTCTTCAGTCAGTTTGTGGGAATGTTGACCCTCTTGAAAGGGAAACTGACGGCGGACGGTGTCGAGTATTGTTATTTGGATGGTTCAACTGTTGACCGCGCCGCGGTCGTCGAGCGGTTCCAATCGAACGCAGCGATCCCGGTATTTCTCATCAGCCTGAAAGCAGGTGGCGTGGGCTTGAACCTGACTGGCGCAGATACGGTGATTCATTTCGATCCCTGGTGGAATCCGGCCGTCGAAGACCAGGCGACGGACCGCGCGCATCGCATTGGTCAGACCAGGACGGTGACAAGCTATAAGTTGATCGCGCGTGACACCGTTGAGGAAAAAATCCTGACGCTGCAAAATCGCAAACGGGAAATCATTCGCGCCACGATTGGTGGTGAAGAAGAATTCGCGGCATCGCTGAGCTGGGATGAAATTCAGGAGCTGCTCGCTTGAATTTTGCATTTGCCCCTCAAAACTTGTATGAGGTCGGCCCACTTTTGTGTCCAGGTTTATCATAGGTCAACGCTGGATCAGCGAGTCGGAGCCGGAGCTTGGCCTCGGTGCGGTCGCGCACTCCGACAGCGGTCGCGTGCAGATCGAGTTCAAATCGGCTGGCGTGACTCGCACTTATGCCGCCGACCAAGCGCCCTTGAAACGCGTCCGATTCCGCCCCGGCGACAAAATAAAGACCCTGGCGGGAATAGAGTTCGTCGTCAAGCAGGTCATCGAAGTTCAAGGTTTGCTGACGTACGCGGGTGATGGCCAGCACATGCCCGAGGCACAGATCAATGACAACCTCAGCCTGGGCGGACCGCAGGAAAGATTATTTGCGGGTCGCTTTGACAGTTTAGAAACATTTGAGCTTCGTCGCCGGACGCTCGAGCTATTCCACCGCTCGCGAAAGTCACCCGTGCGCGGCTTTCTTGGCGGTCGCATTGATCTCATTCCGCACCAGCTTTACATCGCGCACGAAGTCTCCAACCGTTACGCGCCACGCGTGATGCTGTCGGATGAAGTTGGATTGGGAAAAACGATTGAGGCTTGTCTCATCCTGCATCGCCTTCTCTTGAGCGGGCGAGCAAACCGAATTCTGGTGTTGGTGCCTGAATCACTTGTGCATCAATGGTTTGTTGAAATGCTGCGCCGCTTCAACGTGTGGCTGCACATTTTTGACGAGGAACGTTGCGCCTCAATCGAAGCCGGTGAACCGGGTGCGAATCCGTTTCTGGATGATCAGCTTGTGCTAACGAGCATTGATTTCCTCGCCGCCTCCCCGCGCCGCTCGGCACAGGCGGTAGCCGCCGGCTGGGACATGCTCGTCGTGGATGAGGCCCATCATCTCGAATGGTCTGAGGCCGCGCCGAGCCGCAAGTATCAGGTTGTGGATGAGCTCAGCCGTAAATCGGAAGGATTACTTCTACTGACGGCCACTCCTGAACAATTGGGCGTGGAAAGCCACTTCGCCCGGTTGCGCTTGCTCGACTCCGACCGATATAAAGACCTGGCCACGTTTCAAAGCGAAGCGAGGGATTATCAGAGCATCGCTGATGTTGCCGAAAAATTGTCGAGCGGGAAAAATCTCACAGCGACCGACATTTCGTTGATTCGACGCTGGCTGACGCATAATACACAATTGGAGTTGCGCCTCGCCGAACTCAACAAAAGCAACGCAGAAGCAAGAGAGGCACTGTTGGGAGAATTGTTGGATTTGCATGGCCCAGGGCGCGTGCTGTTCCGCAACACCCGCGGTAACATGGCCGGTTTCCCCAAGCGCCTCGTTCACCTGGTCAAGCTGGCGGCGGGTTCGGAACAAGAACATTGGTTGGATCGCGTTTCGACGGAATTTGCCCAGGATGTCGGAGACTCCCGGCTGCAAGCTCCGTCCGATCTGACGAAGGACCCACGCATCCTTTGGCTGGTCGAATTATTGCGGAAGCTGGCTCCACAAAAGGTGTTGTTGATTGGCCGCAGCATTGAAAAGGCTGAAGCCATCGACGCGGCGCTCCGCTATCACGTCAGCATCAAGACCGGAATTTTTCATGAAGGCCTCACGCTCCTGCAACGGGATCGCAACGCGGCGTGGTTCGCCGAACCGGACGGCGCGCGACTGCTCATCTGTTCGGAGATCGGCAGCGAAGGCCGCAACTTCCAATTCGCCCACCACCTGGTATTATTCGATTTGCCACTAAATCCGGAGTTGTTGGAACAGCGCATTGGCCGGCTCGATCGCATCGGTCAAACCAAAGACATTGAGATTCACGTCCCTTTTCTCGCGCACAGCCCGCAGGAGGTTTTGGCCCGTTGGTATCACGAAGGGTTGAATGCATTTGAAAGCAATCTCGAAGGCGGCAACGAACTGTTACACCAGTTTGGGCGGGCTGTTCATGACCAGGCTTTGGAATTCGCTGTGGTCGAGCGCGGGGTGGCAGATCGAGAGTTGGCAGAGCTGTTGAAAAACACCCACGCCGCCCACGAGCAGATTCGCCGGCTGCTTGAAGAAGGACGGGACCGTTTGTTGGAACTGAATTCGTTCCGTCCTGGGACGGCGCAGGAGATCATTAGCCGGATCCGGGAGGAAGAGCGGATGCCGGTTTTGGAGAAGTATCTGCTTGATGTATTCGACCATTTTGGAGTCCACGTCGAAGAATTGGCTCCGCATACCTGGCAGTTGAATCCCCAGGGCATCATCACCGATTCGTTTCCGTCGATTCCAGCCGAAGGAATGATTGCCACTTGCGATCGCCGCCGCGGAGTCAGCCGGGAAGATGTCGGCTTTCTGACCTGGGACCACCCCATGGTCAATGGCGCGATGGACCTGTTGCTGGGAGTGGAAACGGGAAATTGCGCCTTTGCAGTGCTACCGACTGCGCATGAACGAACGATAATCCTGGAGTTAATCTTTGTCCTGGAACCCATCGCGGCACCACGCCTGCATGCGGATCGTTTTCTGCCGCTGACTCCGATTCCGTTGCTGGTAAACCATAAGCTCGAGGATATAACCGAAAGCTTTTCCGACAACACCTGGGAGCGAAAACTCCAAAAAGGTTCACCTTACAAACTCATCGACAACCCGCAAATCGCTCAACGCACGATTCCGGCGATGCTTGAGACCGCCGCGAACTTTGCCGAAACCAAAGCCGCAGCGCTGCGTGACTCCGCCTTGCGAGAAATGGACCTGCTTCTCGGCCACGAATTGGAGCGCCTGCAAACACTCGCGCAAACGAACGATCATATTCGTCCGCAAGAAATCAGTCTGGCGCGAGAACAGCAGGAAGAGTTGGCGAGGGCTCTCGCGCAAGCCCCGCTGCGACTGGACTCGTTACGGCTCATTTGGAAAGGTCTCCCGGAGGTGCTGCGGTGAATTGCCGGCCGCAATTTTCCTTCAATCTTCCAGGGCAGGTTGGGAATGATGAACCGGGATCTACCTCAAGAATTAACAGATTTTTTCAATTAACGCCTTTGGGACGACGTAATCGCGTGCGGGAGAACGCGCCAGCCCCGAAAGCTTTCGGGGGAGTGCGGCTGTCCTCTACCGCCTTATGTTGAGGAAAAGTGATCCAGCCAATCCTCCAGGTCTTGAGAGTTCTACGCCAGACCTATACTCTCGCTCAATCAACGCATGCGTATATTGATTGCAACGGTCACTGCTGGAGCCGGACACGTCGCTGCCGCCGCCGCTTTGGAAGAGGCATGGCGCGCCGAACATTCTGAGGACGTCATCGAGCGAATCGATCTCGTGAAATTCTTTTCGCCACTCCATCGAAAAGTCGTCTCCGATGGTTACGTCAAGCTCGTCGAGCGCGCGCCCGAACTTTGGGGCATGGTGTTCAAGAAAACCGATGATCCAAAGCTCGCTCGCCGGCTCAATCGGATAAAACGGCTGTTCCCAAGCCAATCGCGCTCACGGTTTGAAAAGTTCGTTAAGCAATTCAAGCCAGATGCCGTCCTCTGCACCCATTATTCCCCACTCGAAACGCTCGGACAAATGAGGACGCGACGCGACGCGAAACACGGCGAACCCAAAACGTCTGGCCCATTTGTCGTCAGCGTCATAACAGACTTTGAAGCCCATGCACTCTGGATGAACAATGGCGTCGACCTCTACTGCGTCGCGACCGAGGAAACCAAAGCGCGTTTGGTCGCTCGCGGAGCAGCATCGGAAAACATCGTTGCGACGGGCATTCCAATCTCCGCAAGATTTTCGGCAAATCCCGCTCCCGATTCCGTGCGAAAGACCCTCGGCCTGCGAGATGACTTGCCGCTGATACTCGTTTTGAGCGGCGGCTTTGGGATGGGACCCGTCGCCGAAATCCTGACTGAACTGGACAAGGTCGGCCAACCATTTCAAGCCGTCGCTGTGACGGGCCGAAACGAAGAGCTTCGCCGCGAACTTGCCGCTGCAGATCGGAAGCATCCAACGCGTGTCCTCGGTTTTGCGTCGAACATGCACGAACTGATGGCCATCGCCGATCTCATCATTACCAAACCCGGCGGGTTGACCTCATCCGAAGCTCTCGCGATGGGCAAGCCGCTGTTCATCTTAAATCCAATACCGGGGCAAGAAGCGGCCAATAGCGATTTTCTGCTCGAACGCGGCGCGGCTGTGAAAATAAACCGCGTCGAGGATTTGCCGTATCGTATTGAACGGCTGCTCGGAACGCCGAAATTAGCCGAAATGGAAACGGCAGCGAAAGCTTTGGGCAGACCGCGCGCGGCGACGACGATTTGTGAAGAGGTCGTGAAGCGGGTTAATTCAGCTAAATGAGTTAAATAAGCTAAATCGAAAAAACCGAAACCCGAATTTCGAATGCCGAAGCAAATCCGAATCCCGAAGCTCGAAATTCGAAAGCGCATGAATTCTGCTATTCGAATTTCGAAGTTGTTTCGGTATTCGAGTTTCGGATTTCGCATTTTCCTCCCCGTCCTCATCTGTCTGAGTGCTCGGGTCCAAAGCGCCCACGCCGAATCCTCGAATCTTAAACGCGACCAGGAAGTTGTCTTCTTCCCGACATTAGCCTGCCGCTCCGCCAGCAACTCCTGGGACTTAAACATCCACGGCTGCGTTTATGAACCAGACAAACGCGCTATCGCCCTCGCGCTCATTCGAGGCGCACTTGGCCTCGAGCACGTCAGTCTCACACCTGCGGAAAACAAACTGTTCGCCGAACGAGCACGCCTGTTCATGGTGGATCACAAAGCCGGCAGAAAGCTCGTCGTCCGAATAGGTGATGCAGAATTCACGCTGCCGAAATCCGGCGCCAACGGCCACTTTTCCACCGTCATTCAATTGTCCGATGCGCAAGTCGAGAAGTTGCGCAGCCTCAGCGCTGCTCTGCAAGTCGTGTTGCCCGCCAAGGATAGCCGGAAATTTGCGGGCGAGCTGAGCTTCTTCAACGACACGGGAATTATTGTCGTCTCAGACATCGATGACACGATCAAGATCACCCAGGTGCGCGACCGCGGCGCGACTTTGCGAAACACCTTTCTGGAACCCTTTCAACCCGTGCCCGGAATGGCGGACGTTTATCATCAATGGGCCGAGAAATCGGGCGCGCAATTTTGCTATGTCTCCGCCAGCCCGTGGCAGCTTTATTCGCCCTTAGACGATTTCATACGCTCGAATAAATTTCCCGCAGGCGTGTTCTACTTGAAATCGTTCCGCTGGAAAGATGAAAGTTTCTTCAATTTGTTTGAAGGACCAGAAAAATATAAACCAACGGTGATTGAACCGTTGATGAAACAGTTCCCGAATCGACGATTTGTCCTGGTGGGCGACTCCGGCGAGCGCGATCCGGAGATTTATGGCGCGCTCGCGCGCGAACATCCGCAACAGGTTGCGAAAATTCTGATTCGCGATGTCACGGACGAAGGGCCAGCAGCGAAACGCTTTCTGGATGCATTTCACGAGCTGCCGCCAACATTGTGGAAGGTCTTTCGGGAACCTTCCGAAATCGCCGATTTAGTTCACTAAGTGGCAAAACCCGATCACATCGAATTGCCGACTGGCGAGAGAATCGCGATTCTTTACGAAGATCGCTCGGTCATGGCCATCGACAAACCCCGCGATTGGATGCTCGTACCCTTCTCATGGCAAAAAACGAATCGCAATTTGCAAGCGGCGCTGGCCTCTTCAATTGCGGCGGGAGATTTTTGGGCGCGTTCGCGCGGCTTGCGATTTTTGCGATTCGTTCATCGGCTGGATGCCGAGACGACCGGCATTCTCTTGATCGCGAAAAGCCCGGGAGCAGTCGCCTCCTATGGCGAACTGTTTGAAAGCCGCGAAATGGAAAAGACTTATCTGGCCGTCGTCGCGGGTGTGCCCAAGCAAACCGAATGGACTTGCCGATTAAAAATCGGGTTGGATCCGGATCAACGTGGAAGAATGCAAGTCGATGCGCGTTATGGAAAGAATGCTGAGACGCATTTTAGAGTGCTGCAAGCACGCGAGCGGACCGCGCTCGTCGAAGCGTGCCCGTTGACCGGGCGCACGCATCAAATCCGTGTGCATCTTGCGGAATCGGCGTACCCGGTGGTTGGAGATGAACTTTATGGAGCGGTGGACAAACCGCCGACAGATCACCGACGCCGCGCAAACGAACCCCTGGGCTTGCGCGCCATCACCTTGGCGTATGTTGATCCGTTCACCCGCCGGCGCGTCCAGATTCGAGCGCCAATGGAAGACTTTGTTCGAGAGTATGGATTTGAAATTCCTAAAATCTAAACTTACCGAGACCGAGTCGCTCATTTTCAAATCGTCCCAAATCCACGGGCTCGGTGGATTTGCAAAGGCGGATATTCCCTCCGGCACTCGCGTGATCGAATACCTGGGCGAGAAAATTACCAAACAGGAATCGGTGCGGCGATGCGAGGCCGGCAATCATTACATCTTCGCGCTGAATGACCGCGAGGATCTGGATGGCAACGTTGATTGGAATCCCGCCTGCTTTATCAACCACAGTTGCGCACCCAATTGCGAAGTAGAATGGGACGGCCGCCACATTTGGATCGTCGCCAGGCGCGACATCGAAGCGGGTGAAGAAATCACGTTTAATTACGGCTATGATCTTGTGGATTACCGCGAGTATCTCTGCGCCTGTGGTTCAGCGGATTGTGTGGGATACCTTGTGGCGGAGGTGTTTTTCGACCGCGTCAGAAAATCTCAACCCCACTCACAGAGTCCCTCGACATAAGCACCCGAACCGTCACGCAACCAGCCGTCCAATTGCGCCTGGTCCTTTAATTGTTGCCCGCGTGCGCGCGGGACTACGACAAAACGGGAATCAATTTCCAGCAGCGCGGTCATGTCCACCCACAATTTCTCGAATTGGCTCACCGGAAAAATATCTTCCTGTCCCTGGCCCCATCGCTTCTTGACGTCTTTCAACGTGATATAAGTGGGCATCTTGGCGGCGAGCGCGCGAATGCCATTGGCGATCTTGGCTTCGTCCGCCAGCTCGCCACGGCTCAGGCCAAATGCGGCCAGAAGTTTGTCGACGTCAATCCAGCACGTGTTCGAATTGTAATAAGTAAGTGCGAATTCATCTTCCTCGCGCGGCATCGCCAGACCCTCGACCAACCGAACGCGGCCATTGACGCGCGCCAGGCCACCCCCACGATCTTCCAATCGGCGCGTGATGACTTCGAAACTGAGGCACGCGCCACTCTCGATGTGCAGCCCGAGCAATGCCGGATCAACACTCGCTCCCAGCGTGTCGATGTTGTGCAGCAGCAGGTATTTGATTTGGGGACGATTGGCCAGCAGGCGGGCCAGAACGCCATTGCGGAAAAGATTCGGGATCTCGTACCAATGGCCCACCGGGTGCAAGCATTGGAGCGGGACATTGTCCGTGTAATCAGAGGCTTCACCCGTAGTCCGCGCCCAATTAATCATCGCCTGCCGCAGACTGTCCCGCACTTTTTGCTGTTGCTCGTCGAGAATCTGTTGCGGCATCTCCTGCCACATGAAACGGAGGTCACGAGCAGTCGGGATCATTCGCAAACCAACGGATTTCCCAATAGAGAGAAATAGCGGTCCCTCATAGCCGTAATTATTTTGGCGGGCCAAAAACTCCTCGATGGGCGAGTGCGTGAGATAACTCGTGGTAAAGATGTGAGGGATGAAAACCCCTGCCTGGCGCGAAACTTTGCGGCTCCTCGCAAGGTGCGTTTCCGCAAACGTCCTGTGTCGTCCGCCAAGTTTGCAAAATGGATGAAGCGCTTTCACCACGCCGGCGCCTTGAGTCCAGCGGCTGCCCGCGCCCGCAGCCAGCGTGACCACTGCGACCTCTCCTTGCTGAAGCGCGCGCTGACCGAGCGCTTTCAGTACTGCGGGATTAAGTTTCGGATCCGTCAGATCCGAAATGTCGGATTCTTTCACATTTTCGATGACCGCGCTCGCAGGCAAACGATTTTGCAACAATCCAATTCTGCCTTCCTTCAAGTCCGTTCGAATTTGTTCGTGCTGAACCGGATCGAAACCGTGCTGGGCCAGCAGCTCTGCCAGATTTGCGCCGGAAGTCGCTTCAGTTTTGCCACGCGGCAGCATTATATCGAACAACGTCTGCACCACGCCCCGCAATTCCGGCCTCGTCCGGCAAGCCGCGCCAAATTTATCCAATTCAGCCCGTCGCAACGGCGAAAGCGCATGACGGTCCAGCTTCAACAACACGGGGACCGTCAACGTATAATAACTCGATGGCATCAATGCCGCAGCGTCCGCGAGCAGGTCGGCGAACGTGCCACGTTCGTTGATCGAAAAGTCATACACCACCGGTTCCATCGCGAAGGGCAGCGCATGCTCAAGTTCGCGCTTGGTATCAGCCATGATTTCCTGCAACCGCCGTTGGGCTTGCGCTTTCTTCTCGGGCGCAAATATGAATCCCATTCCGCCGCCGGACATTCCGCCCAGCATCATGAATCCCCAAAAGGATTCGCCGAATTCTTGGTGCGTTTTTTCGATCAGTGATTCGGTAAAATAATTGCTCGCCCAGGGAATGATGGTCTGAATTGGCTTCTGGAAATTGCGCGTGGTCGCAATGCCGATGGAATGCACATCCCCCTTCCGCAACGATGAAAGGATCTGTTCGAGGATGGCGAGCATGCTTTGCCGCGCCTTCCATTCGGCTTCTGAACGAAGCAGATACTTCTCCGTGACCATCTCAAGAATGGGACCGACATTCTGCGCCATGCCGCCGTGAACGAGCACGAGGCTGTCTTGAAGTCTTCGCCTCGTTTCGGCCGACGCGTCCTCTTCGCTCAAAATGCGATGCTGTGGCATGAGCCGGCCGCGGCTGATGCCGAACTCGGGATCGGCTTCGCCCGCAAGAACTCCTTCGATCAATTTCATGCCCGGCCAAACTCCGCCCGAGTCCTGCCAACCGCCACCCGAGCCACCCAGCCATTCGCCGAGGATGGCGCGCGCGAGGACAAGCCGCCGCTCATGTTCCTCCAATTGGCCCGTGAGCGAAGCGGCCTGGCCGGTCGCGCGCATGCAAACACTAATCAGCGCCGCCAGCAAATTCGTCGAGACTGCAAGGCGCGAACCTTTTGGGATATTATTGACGTTGCTGACGATTTCCAATCCGCGCCCCGCGCCTGCGATGCGCGCCAATAATTCCGCAAGGCTGTGGCCCGAGCCTTCGATACCCGGCGGAATTATCCCTGCTGCAATTACCGCGGCTTTCAACAGACCGAGATAATCCTTCGCGAAATCAAAAACATCCGCCAGATTCGTGATGTCGGCGGTCGCGCCCAGATCAACGCTGACCAGGCGCAGCAGCGGTTCTTCAATGACTCGCAAATAGGCCTCGACGGGCGGGCGCGGCGCGGTATCGCGGCCATGCACCGCGAGATCAATTGAAACGTTCAGGACTTTCGCGCCTTCCGGATAATCCATTCCCAGAAAGAAAATGTCGCTCCAACCGCAATGAGTCAGGTCCATGCGGACGGGCGTGCATTCGCGGAGAATGGGATAAGAGCCGTCGCTGGCGCTCTTACGGATTAGCTCGGGGCGGATTCGCAGCGGTTGATCGGCAGGATGCCCCATCCGAAACATCCATTGGTTCCCGCGCACCGTGCGCACGCTGCTGCGCACTTGATCTGCGAGCGTCTGAAACGCAAGCCGATGGTAGGCCGCCGACAGAGCGCTGGAAATGGCATCGCTTGGACCTTCAGCATTTTGGACGGCGAGAAAAGAATCGATGGCTTCTTCAAATCGGCGCTGAAGCAGGTGCTCGTAACCGTTGAAGGGAATCAGCGCGTGATTCTTGATTCGCGACACCTGATCGAGTTTGGCTGGAACGTGAAAACGGTGAATCGCGTAGAGGAAGAACAGCGCGCGGACTTTTTCGTAAAGATTTTCGCTGTGGCGTCGAAAAGCATCGAGGGCAGTGCTTTGTTCTGACAACTGCTCGAGTGAGAGAGCTGAACAAACTTCATCCAGAGATTGATTGCGTAACGCGGGATCGACGGCCGAAATGATGCTCAGTAAATCCGGCATAACTCTATCCCGGACATTTCAGGCCGAATGTAGCCGCCGACGTAAGGAGGCGGATGCAATCTAAGTCGGCACAGTCCGCCTCCTTACGTCGGCGGCTACAGGCTGTCGGGATCTCATGTATCTTATGAAACATACGGGCCAGGCGAACTAGAAAGGGATGTCATCGTCCGAACCTGCGCCTGACTCATAGGAGTCTCGTTTGCCTTTGCGCCTGGACTTTCTTCGCGGCTTGTTGGCAGGATGCTTCGGGTCCCACCACGGGAAGGGCGCCCAATCAATCGGCGAACCGTTGCAATCCGGCGTGCCGCACTCCAGCCACAAAGAGCCGTCGTCATCCTGCCATACGCGAGCCGAATGCCCGTCGAATTTCTTTCGGCAGTGAAGGCACCAATGTTCCTGGTCGAGATCGGGCCAATCGCACCCCATCGAATGCTGCCGCAGCAAGTTCAGTTTTTTGTTGTGTGGTAATGATACGTACTTCATGTCGTCCTTCGATCTAATTACAATGCCCGCCGAGCCAATAATTCGACCAGCCCACTCAACACTTCATCGCGATCCTCGCCGTCGAGGGCCAGCGCCAGTTGGGCCGTGAGCAAGCCGTATTTAACGCCAATGTCATAGCGATGCCCTTCGAGCTCGCACGCCAGGTAACGTTCGCGTTTGGCCAGCTTCGCGAGCGCAGTTGACAAGTGAATCGAGCGATTTCCACACTGCGCAATTTCTTCAGAAAGCAATTCCATCACCGCCGGCGTGAGCACGTGCATCCCAAAAAAACAAAGATAATGACCCGCGCGCAATCCGGGCACGATTAACTTCTGCTCGGCCTCGGTCGGGGTCGGTTTCTCGAGGACCTGCTCGATTTCGTACAACCCTTTTCGACCCGCGACGAGATGTCCACCTACCGTCCCATAGTGCGGCAGCTTGCTTTCGTGAGTGGCTTGCACGGCTGACACCGAGCAATTCTCCGTGCGGGCAATTTCAACGAGTTGCTGCGCCGAACGTTTTTGGCCGCCACTCACGTACAAGTGATCACCAACCAGAAGGAGGAATGGTTTGCCGCCAACGAAATCGCGGCCGCAAAAAACAGCATGACCGTAACCTCGCGGTTCTGTTTGCTCGACGAAACGCAGTCGCCCTGCGTGGCCGCCTGCCGCCACCGCATACGCTTCCTCGTCGCCCGGGCACACCACTAAGCAAATCTCGTCGATCCCAGCCGACAATATCTCCTCGATGATGATCCGCAGCGCGGTTTTCGTCAGGCCATCACGATCCACTAACGATTGCAAAGGGAGTGTCCGCTGGCTTTTGCTCGCGGCAGTGATGATTGCTTTTTTGATTTCCACCGGGATTTGATGTGTGTCGCTGTCCGTTTGGAAACGAAGCGCACGATGCACTTTCCAGGAATTGGCGACAAGCACATTTATGGGCGCTCGCCCCACCGTGATCGATGGTCACAAATCAGCAGAAGACCCTATCGCCCCGCTCTCAAAGAGCCATAATCTTTTAACATGCTCCAAGAAGGAGGAAATATGAAAAAAACGTTTGCTTATCTAACAATAACAGCGGCGCTGACCTTGGCGCCGATGGTCTTCACGACCGGTTGCTCGGTCATGCAAAAGCGCGAATCGGCGGGAGCATATACCCACGACAAGGAAATTGCCGCCAAGATAAAAACCCAACTCTACAAGGATCCTATCGCAAAGGGCACCCAGGTGGAAGTGACCATGTTCAACGGCGCGTGTCAGCTGAGCGGCTTTGTTGACTCGCAACAGGCCAAAGATCGCGCTGGCGAAATCGCTCAAAACACCAAAGGTGTCAGCCAGGTTTACAACAATCTGATTCTGCCGACTGGCCGAGCGAGCGAACCGCCTAAATAATCGGTTCCTCTAACGTTCATTCTGCGAAAGGTGGGTGGAGCGCGCCTGTGAGCCGCTCGCCCACCATTTCTGTTGATTTGATGTTGCCGACCGTTTAGATCGCACTTCGCCGTTCCACAACCTGCAACTTTCAATTTCCAACCTCTCATCCTTTTCCCGTTGAGTCGCTCTACCCGGGCAACTAGGTTGGCGGCATGAACGTTTTTGTCACCGGCGGCGCGGGATACATCGGCTCGATTTGCACCGAAGAACTGCTGAACGCCGGTCATCAGGTCACCGTTTACGACAATCTCACCGAGGGCCATCGCTCAGCGGTGGATCCGCGGGCGCGCTTTATTTTGGGAAAACCCGAGGAGGAGGGCGACATTCTCAAAGCCGTTCAATCCGCCAAACCCGAAGCCATTGTCCATTTCGCCGCGAGCGCCCTGGTCGGCGAATCCATGACCAAACCCGGAAAATACTTTCGCAACAACGTTTGCAATGGACTCACCTTGCTTGAAGCGGCAGTCGCAACTGACGTAATGAAGTTCGTTTTCAGTTCGACTTGCGCCACCTACGGCCCGCCCGATCGCGTGCCCATGACCGAAGATCTCCCGCAACGCCCCATCAATCCCTACGGCGAATCCAAGCTCATGTTCGAACGAATCTTGCATTGGTATCGCGAACTGAAAGGTTTGGAGTTCGTTGCCTTTCGTTATTTCAACGCCGCCGGGGCCAGCGGGAAATTCGGAGAACACCACAAAGTTGAAACGCATCTCATTCCAAACATCCTGAAAGTCCCGCTCGGTCAGGCCACGCATTGCGAGATTTACGGCACCGATTATCCGACCCCCGACGGCACCTGCATCCGCGATTATATTCACATCGTGGATTTGGCCCAGGCGCACATCCTCGCCCTCGCGCCTGGCAAACAAGGTTTTTACAATCTTGGCAACGGCGATGGTTACTCCGTCCGGCAGGTAATTCAAATGTGCGAGAAAGTCTCCGGCAAAAAGATTCCGGCCATTGAAAAGCCGCGTCGCCCTGGCGATCCACCGAAACTCGTAGCCTCCGCCGATAAAGCCATTCGCGAACTCGGCTGGAAACCTCGCTTTCCCAAACTCGAAGCCATCGTCACCACTGCCTGGGAATGGCACAAGCAACATCCAAATGGCTACGCACATTGAATCTAAAGAAGTTTCGTGGTAAGGGGAAATTAAAACTCAACTTTTCACCCCGCGTATCCGTTTAGCTTCCTGGACACGTCTGATGCCGATACTTCAGTCTCGTCCCTGAAGATGCTTTGCAGTTCATACGCGACGGTTGGCTGTTTTTGCGCACTCAATTGCTCGCCTTTTTCATTGTCTTTGGGCTGATTTTGTAATTTAATCCGGGGTAGTCCGATGAAGAAGGGAACCCGAAGTTGGCTCTGGTTGGCAACGTTGCTTTTTGCAGTGGCTGCGGGCGTTTGGCTTTGGCGCGGCTGGTGGGGCGAGCGTCCCCGCGAGCCGTTTTCGGCAGCAACTAATCCATCAACGGCAACTCACTCATCGGCGGCTCGCGGGGACGCTCGCCCCACCAGCTCGCCCCACGCATTTGCCTTGTTAAGTCAACCGGGCCTGCTGAACTTTCCTGCAGCGATTCCACCAGCGCAGCACTCACAAACAAACAGTCGTTTCGCGCATCGATTAAGCAACACACGGCTGTCCATCGGCCAGTTGGCGCGCAAGGACAACGCGATTCTGCTCGAGAATGCGTTGTTGGATACGGCAGCGCCGCTGAATCTGGAGATTCCGAAAGCCCTTCGGGCCGAAGGCGATCCGGGAAGCTATATCGTGCAATCGAAAGGGCCGCTGGATGATGCGTTTCGCGAGGCCTTGAGCGAGGTGGGTGCGACCATCGTTTCTTACATTCCGAACAACGCGTATCTCGTCAGAGCGAGCGCCGGCATCGCGCAAGGGCTCGCAGCATTGCCGCAAGTGCAGACGGTTCTGCCTTATCACCCATATTTCAAACTGAAACCCGGTTTGCTGAATTCCGCTATGGCGGGCATTCCGCTTCCGGATGATGCGACATTAAATGTCGCCGTATTTCCCGATGCAAGGGAGCAAACGCGTGCCGATTTGAAAGACCTGGGCGTGAACGTCTTAAGCGAGGAACGTTCGCCATTCGGACCAGTCTTAAAGGTTCAATTCACCAGCGGTCCCAGCGCAACGACGCCCAACGTCACCATGCTCGCGCAATTGGCTGGCGTGCAGGCCATTGAGATGGCTCGTCCACGAGTTCACGCAAATGACGTAAGCCGCGTTCGCCTTGGCGTTGCTGCGGACACGCTCGTGAGCAGCAATTACCTCGGACTCACCGGCGCAGGCGTCATCGTCAACGTAAACGACACCGGCGTCGATACCAACCATCCTGATTTGCAAGGGCGCGTCTTTACCGCGACTGGTGATAACCTCAGCGGCTATGACACCGATGGCCACGGAACTCATATCGCAGGCATAATCATCGGTGACGGTCGCTCTTCCACGAATCCTGTTGACGTCGGCTCCTTCGCCAGCGGTTCCGTCACCAATGCCAGCTTCCGCGGTAAAGCGCCCGGCGCGAAAGTTTTCTCCATCTCAACCAGCCTGCTCTTCGGCCCAAATTCAGACAGCTACCTCCAGGAAACCGCCGCGCGAACCAACGCCCTCATCTCAAACAATAGCTGGCAATACTTCGACGATACCGAATACGACCTCGCCGCCGCGAGTTACGATGCAGCCGTGCGCGACGCGCTTCCCGGTGTGACCGGTTCTCAGCCCATTGTTTACGTCTTTGCAGCCGGAAACAGCGGCGGTGGAAGCGATGACGGGGTCGGCGGTTCAGCGGACACCATCGGCTCGCCCGGCACCGCCAAAAACGTGATCACGGTCGGCGCAATCGAGCAATCACGCAACATCACCAACAAAACGACTATCACGCACTTGGTCGATACGGGAACGAACGGCCTTCAGCCGGTTATGTTCACCAACCAGCCGTGGCTCACGATGACCGACAGCTCGAACCACGTCGCCTCATTTTCCAGTCGCGGCAACGTCGGTGTCGGCACCGAAGGCGATTTTGGTCGATTCAAACCGGATGTCGTTTCACCGGGCACTTTCGTGGTTTCCACCCGCTCACAACAATGGGACGAAAAGGCTTACTATAATCCAACCAACCATCACTTCGATTTCATTGAAGATCAGGAAGTCGAGACCAACACCCTGGCGCCATTTGCCATCTTCGTTCCCGACAACACGGTCCAATTGATCATTCGCGTGTTTGCGCCGATCCCGCTCCCGATTTATGTAAGGCAAGCGGCCGTCCCTACAACCAACACGTTTGACGCTCGCGGCACGAACATCGTTTCGCTTCCGCCCGACGCGACACTTTCCCCGCGCGATACATTTTGGAATTATGCAATCGGCAATCCGACGAATTACCCAGTCCCATTCAGCATTGAGACCGAACTGATCACCACCAACGACCTGGGCGATTACCTCACCGTGTTGAGCAACATGAACAACACGCTCGGACCTTACTATCGCTATGAATCGGGCTCCAGCATGTCTGCCGCCGACATCTCCGGAACGCTCGCGTTGATGACGGAATACTTCCAAAACCTTGGACGCACGAACAGCCCCGCGTTGATGAAAGCCCTCTTAATCAACGGCTCGCGTCCCGTGTCCGACCGCTACGATTTACAGGTTAATAATTCACTCAATTACGAAGGCTGGGGTCTGGCCAACCTGCCCACAAGCATTCCCACCAATCTAAACAGCCCGAGCGCTTCAATGCTCATTTTCGACCAAAGCCCCACCAACGCGCTCGCCACCGGCCAGAAACGCACCTACACCGTCACGGTCGACCCATCCGCAGCCGATTCCCCGCTCCGCGTCACGCTCGCCTGGACCGATCCGCCTGGCAACCCCGTCGCCAGCACCAAACTCGTCAACGATCTCGATCTCGTCGTCACCAACCGCGACACCGGCGACATATTCTTCGGCAACGATATTTTAGCAGGCAGCGATTTCAATTCCCCCTGGGACACCAACAACGCCCCCAACCTCGACGTCGTCAACAACGTCGAGAACGTCTATCTATTGCCTCCCCTCGCCGGAACCTATGACATTGCCGTTGTCGGCAAGCGCGTCAACGTCAACGCCGTCACCGCCCACACCAACAACGTCGTTCAGGATTACGCGCTCGTAATTTCCTGCGGCGACGGCGAAGCGCCGAGCGCCCTCTCGCTCAGCAACGTCGTCAATCGTTCCGTAAATCTCCCCTTCGTAACCGAAGTCACCAACAGCGTTCCCGATGATCCGAACAACTTCGTCGGCATGTTGCTCAACCAACACGTCGGCGCAAACTCTCCGCTTCTCGGCGCCAATCGCGTCGGTGTCACCAACACCGTTCCCATCATGGGCCCGGTCGCCGGCCAAATCACCCGAGGTGTCACCAACCAGTGGCACTTCTACATGATCAGCAACTCCACCAGCTTCACCAACGCCGCATTCCTCACTTTCATCCCGCCCACGCTCGCCGATCCCCGCACTGGCGTGAACGTTGCCGATCCCAACAACGCCAGCCGACCCGAAGCTGACATCGAACTCTACGTCTCGCGCGATCCCGACTTGACCAATCTCGTTGCCTCAGTCATTGCCGATGCTGACAAATCCCTCGGCCGCGGCGGCACTGAGACCATCGTTTACAGCAATGCCACATCCGGCATCTATTACGTCGGCGTCAAATGCGAAGATCAGGAAGCTGCCGAATACGGATTCCTCGGCGTCTTCAGCCTTGAACCCTTCGGCACCAGCGACAAAGACGGCAACCTGCTCTTGCGCGGCTTTCCGGTAAACCTCGCCATACCCGAGGGCACCGCCGAACATCCCGGCGGCGCATACATTTTCGCCGTCGCGCCCAAAGAAATTACCGTCCGCCGGGCAGTCGTCACCAATATCCTCACCCACGAATTGGTCAGCGATCTGTTTGGCCGTTTGGGCCATGGCGAGGACTTCGTTGTCCTCAACAACCATTCCGGCGCGGGCGGCGTCACCAATTGGCATTACATCTATAACGACAGCAATCAACATGACATCCCCAACGGCCGCCACTCCGACGGCCCCGGCGTCTTGCGCAACTTCGCTGGCAAAGAAGGCGCTGGTCAATGGCTCCTCACCATGGTCGACAACGCGCCCGCCCACGTCGGCACAAACAATTTCCTTTGGGTTTGGCTCGAACAACAAAAAGACCTCACTGCGGGCGCGCGCATTACCGTCGAGCCGGGTGACTGCTCGGAAGACTTCATCTATGTTCCACCCGAAGCCACCAACCTCACCGTCTTTGCCAACCTCCTTAACGGCACCGGGCCCGTCCTCATGGAAGTCTGCCCCATCAACGCCACCGGCAGCGATTGCCAGAGCACACTCATCTCTGGCTCCGGAACGAACTTCGTCGTCATCGACAAATCCAGCAACCCGCCGCTGAACGCTGGTTGGTACGTCGTTCGCCTCTGCAATCAAGGCACCGACGAAGTCACCATTTACGTTCTTGCCAGTCTCGGCCTCGACGTTAACGGCGTCAGGCCCAACCGCTTTCGTTCCATCGGTGCAACGCCGATTCTCGACGATGCCGTCACTTACTCGACCATCTTCGTCACCAATGCCAATCAGATCGTCTCCACCGAAGTCGGCCTGCGCGTCGATCATCCACGCGTTTCGGACATGGTCTTTCATCTCATCAGCCCCTCCGGCACACGCGTCCTCCTCTGCGAAAATCGCGGTGCGCTGACAACCAACGGCATGGGCACCAGCTCCTTCACCACCAACATCATCCCCGCCTCCTCCACCGGCGGGCCGGAAGCTTCCACCAACATCATCGACACTGCCCAAACCACCGGCAGCATCACCGTCGACTACAACTTTTACGACATTCCCGATCGGATGACGATCTACTACCAAAACTCGCTCATCTTCGATTCGGGACTCATCAACGGCGTCGGCACGACGAATATCACCTTCGGCCCGGGCGTCTCGACCCTCGTCACCATCGTCATGAACGAAGGCGGCAACACGAATGAGACAACCATTTGGGACTACACCGTCACCTCCACCACCGCGAATTACCTTTACCTCACCTTCACCGAAAACACCAATCTCACCCTCACGCCGATTAAATTTGCTGTTCCGCCATTTATCGGCTCCAGCGCGGGCGGCTCGCCCCAATTGCTCGGCGCAGGCTTCGAAACCGATGCATCGGGCGACCATTTCCCGCCGAGCGTCGTGGACGGCTGGACCGTCACCAGCAACAAGGTCACTATAATCAACAACCCCGCGTTGGCCAACTCCGGCAACCAATCCCTCGCCCTCCGCGACGGACATATCGCGCGCACGCTGGCGACGCTGCCAGGACACAACTATCGACTCACATTCGCCTACCGGCAGGTTCCGACGTTAGAAGGGATTATTTCCTGGTGGCCAGCGGAAAGTAACGGCACGGACATCGTTGGTTCACATAACGCCAGTCTGTTAAATGGCGCAACTTACAGCCCCGGCTTGGTCGGCGAAGCATTCAGTCTGGATGGGACCGATGACCGGGTTATCGTGCCAGACACATCGGCACACGATTTCGGTCCGGGCCAGGCGTTTTCAATCGAGACATGGATCCGCGCGTTCCCCAACAATACAGACGCGGGAATTACCACAATTTTTGACAAACGGTTCGCCCCGCCCTCCGGCGTCTGTCTCGGATACGAGTTCAATCTCTCTAGTGGTCGGGTCCACACACGCATCTCGAATTCTATTCTTACGGGCGGCAATGATTGGGGCCCCGCCGGACCGAACGTGCAGGACGGCAACTTTCACCATGTCGCACTCACTCTGGACCGCAACTCAACCAGCGGCGGACACTTCTACGTGGATGGCAACCCGGTCCTTACCTTTAATCCCACCAGCGAAGCTGGCGATCTTTCTAACGATCAGCCTGTCCGCATGGGGAATCATCCAACTCCAGGCTTTAATGGCTTCTTGAGGGGCCTGATTGACGAACCAACCCTTTACGGCCGGGTCCTTACCGCTTCGGAAATCCAGGACATCTTCCGCGCAGGTAGCGCCGGCAAATGCGGTATGCTTTTCCCTCCCGCAGTCTGCTTGAATCCAATTGCCCAAGTTCTGCTAAAAGGTGCGTCCGTAAACACCTTCACGGGAACAACAAATTGGCAAACGAACTCAATCTCATTTGCAGCCACGCAAAATACGACCCCGATAGAAATTGAGCCCGTCGCCGGAAATTCCGGAATTTTGCTCGACAACTTCACGTTCACAGATCTAGGCGGTCCACTTTATGTCTTGCCAGAAGAATCCCTGAACAAACTGCTCGGAGAAGATGCCTACGGCGCCTGGAAGCTCGAAATGTGGGATACTCGCGCAGGAGCGACCAATCCGCCACCCACTTTGCTCAGTTGGGAACTCTCCTTCATATTCGGCACCGCTCTCCCACTTCCCATTCCGCTTCTGCACGACATTCCCGCCACGAACACCGTCAATGCTGGCAAGTTGCAGTACTATCGGGTGGACGTGCCCTACTGGGCCAGCTTCGCTACTAATTGGCTCATTACCGCCAGTGCGCCAGTCAGCTTGCTCTTCGATCAAATTTTGCCGCCTACGGGAACAAATGTTACGGACATTCCCTTGTTGCAAAACGTCACCTCCGGCATCCGCACCCTTCAAACGAATGGCGTGCCGCCGCTCCTTTCCGGCGCAACCTACTACCTCGCCGTTACCAACCCGAATCCAACGGCAGTCACTGTCGCCATTCAGGTTGATTTCAATGTCACGCCCCTTACAAACGGCATTTCAGTGACTAGCACGATGCCGTCCAATTCTGTGCCGCGTTACTTTTCTTACGATGTAGCCACAAACGAAGCCGCCGTCGCTTTCCAACTCACTAATCTTTCAGCGAATGCTGACCTTGTTATTCGCCGAGGCTTGCCCTTCCCGTCACCGGGCAGCTACCAATACGGCGGCTTCAATCCAGGCACGAATGACGAAACAATCATTGTTCGAACAAATTCAGATCCTATTCCCTTGAGACCAGGCCGCCACTACCTCGGTGTTTTCAATTCCAGCACGACCAACGCTGCTTACACGATCATCGTCACAGATTATACCAACACTGCTTCCGTCGTGGCCCTGTCTAACGGTGTCCCCTATCTCAACTCCAATTTTGGCCTCGATCCGCTCGCAGATTATTATCGCTATGTCGTGAGCCCCAACGCGGCTCGCGCACAATTCGAGCTTTATGGCCTCACGGCGGATATAACACTCGTTGCGCGAAAGGGTGCGCTTCCGAGCCTCATTGACTTCGATTACCTCAGCGCTAACCCGGGAACGAATGATGAGCTGATTACGATTTTAAATTCTTCCGCCCCCGTCCCGCTTACTGCTGGCGATTGGTTCCTCGGTGCGATCAACGTTTTCGGGGCCCCGACTACTTATGCGATAAAAGCGACGGAATTCCCGGTCACAGGAATCAATTTCGTAATCGACAGCCCGAGAATCTCGGCCAACAGCTTTTGCCTGACCTGGACTTCGCTCTCCGGTGCTCATTATTACATTCAAGCCACGGCAAATCTTTCTGATCCAGAATGGGCAACAATCTCTACCACTATCACTGCCAGCGCCGGTTCGACCACCTGGTGCCTGCCTTTGCCTTCACCATATCACTTCTTCCGCGTGCATGAAGGCGTGGCTATCACCCAACTCACCGGTCCTTTTTCAATCAACGAAATCAACCGAAGCACCAACGGAGTTCACTTGCAGTGGTTAAGTTTCGCCAATGCCAGATTCCAGGTCGAGTGGTCGCCAACTCTAAGCCCGGCGTCGTGGCATCCCTTTACAAACATCGTCACGCCAACGAACAGCTCTTTTGATTTTCTCGATGACGGTTCGCAATCAGGCGGACTTGCCGGGTCACGCTCTTACCGATTACGGCAGTTGCCTTAAGAGCCATGCCCACCATTCGTTCATCAACTAGCTCAAGGTGAACGGATCCGGTACAAACGCGCCGGAAAGTTTATCCACCCGGAATCGCTGAAATGAATCAAGCCATTGGTGAGGGTGAAGCTTTGCAAGCGAACCCACGATTGAGAGGCGCTGTTGGTGCATGCCTCAATTACAATCGGAATATCCGTTGTTCCAGCGACGTCGAACCCAAAGCTGTTGTCTCGCACTCCAAAGTTCGCCCCAGGCTGCGCCTGCGGATTCCAAAGCATCGTCGGGACACCAGCCAACGTCGGACCCCATCCTGTTGTTCCCGGCAGATAATAGACAGTGGCAAGGTAGTCCAAGTGAAAAATGTCCTCACCAAACATGTCCACCCCAGGTGTAGGTGCGTTCCCACGAAAAAACACGCTGGTCAGATTGCTACAGTAGGAGAAGGCCCCCACCCCAAGATAGGTGAGTCCTTTTCCTATCGTTACGTTGGTTAGGTTCGCGCAGAAATAGAAAGCGCCATCCGAGCCGCCGATCTGCAATGGTCCGTCCCCAATATTCGTCACGTTATCGGGGATTGTGACGCGAGACAGGCTGGTGCAACCCTCGAAAGTACCATACTTATTAAATCCCGTCCCTGTCGAAAGCCCCCCGCCGATCCTGGTAACGCCCTTGCCGATGCTAAGGTTTGTCACGCTCGAACAGCCAAAGAACGCCTCATCACCGAGGTAGGTCACACTATCGGGGATTGTAACAACGGTCAGACTCGTGCATGACCAGAAGGCCGAGTCCCCAAGGTAGGTGACACTGTTGGGGATTGTGAGGCCACCCAGGCTCCGGCATTCCCTGAACGCAGCCTCGCCAATATACGTTAGGCTGCCGGGGAAGCTAACGCCAGTGACGCCAGAGGCGGAAAACGCGCTTTCTCCTATGCCTATAACTGGCAATCCATCGATGGTGTCTGGTATCACGACATTGCCGCCCGGGCCGGTGTAACCCGTGATCGTGATCTTGCCATCGATATTAGTATAAGTGAAATCCAAGGCTTCACTTGTTGCTGCCAAGGTGACCAAAAGTAGTAGAAAGCAAGCCTTTACAATATTGGGTTGAGTGGATTTCTGGCAAAGATTTCTTAATCTTACTAATCTGGCCATAATAATTCCTTTTCCCTGCAAGCCCCCGTCTAACGGGCAGCATTCATACTTCCTTATACAAAAAAGCGAATACTTGTCGAGGGAATTATTAGTCCTCCAACAGTATTAGCATGAGCGCGAACGATGTCGTTCTTCAATGGTCGGGCGTTCCAAGAACTCGATTTGAAGTACAATGGACCTCTTCACCTGCATCCAGCTTTCGGAATACATTTTCAAATAATGTGACCTCCCCCGATGGCCTGTTCTCCTTCCGCGATGATGGTTCGCAATCCGGCGGCCTTGCCTCCGCACATTTCTACCGCTTGCGCCAGTTGCCGTAGAATCCTCTCTCTTTCGCTCCCGCTCCACGCTTCTCCCTTGCGTTTATCTGCGCTCTTTGCGGTTAGATTTCTTTATTACGTTTTTACGTCTTGCGCTCCACGCTCCGCCTTTCACCATCCGTGTTCATCAGTGTGCATCCGTGGTTTCAATTCTGCGTTCTTTGCGTTCTTTCGCGGCCAAATCCGTTCGCCTTTTCCCTTACGGTTTACGCTTTACGTTTTAGGTCCTCTACGGATGCCACAACCGATAATACTTATTCGTCACACTCCACGGCAACACCACCGTGCTCTCCCCATTGCTGTTAAACGGCACATTCGGCAGATTCGTCCAAACGATCGGCGACGCCAAACTCCGCGGAGCTTCTTGCACGGTAAAATTGCTCCCCCACAACGGCCACGCTAACACAATGTTGGTTCCGGCCAATCCAATCTTCAATGACAGATTCCCGTTCACCGTCACCGACCCATTCACATAACTCGCCGGTAGTGCATTCGCTCCCGCATCCGAAATTTCCCTCGGCACCAACGCATCACTAAAGGTGGGCGAAAAACTTCCGCCACCAATCGACGACGCGCGGAAATTCACGTGCAACAATTCGCGATTCCCCGTCGCAAAACTATTCCCCGTCCCTGTCGCCAGCACGCAACCCAGCAAACCTGCTCCTGCCTGATTTGTATTCACAATAAGCGTTGCGCCAAGAGCGTCGATGCCCGGCTGCACATCCGTCACGCTCACCAACGCCGGATCAAACGAAAGCGTAAACCCGATCGCATTCTCGTTTCCTTGCGCCGCTAGATTGACGCTGATCGAACCGCTCTGTCCCGGAAAAAGCGATACGCTTCCCGCGCTGACAATCCGGCTCGCCGATGGCCCTGCCCCCGGTCCGGCGATCTCGTTCGTTGGCCCTCCAACCGGTGTGAATGCATCCAATCCCGAAACGTATCTGTCCGCCTGTACCCAATCCGTCACTTTAATCGCGCCATCACCCAGTGTTGCTCGCGGAGCGCAATCCGCCCGCTGAAATCCCGCCGCATTGGTTGGATACTCCAATCGCGCCACGTACCGGCCCATAATCAACCAATCCGCCAGCGTCAAATTCGTGTCCCCATTCCCGCGCGGGAACACGTCCCCTTCGTAGCCCGTCGCTGCAAAAATTGTCACCGTCCCGTTCACATAATTCGCTGAAAGAGTATTGACCTGTGTATCAAAAAGCTGCCGCAGCACAGGTTGATCCCCAAATGAAATCGGAATCACAAATTGGCTGGGCGTAAAAAACACGCTTGATCTAAAACTGATCCGCGCCACTTCCTGCGTTCCCAGACTGAACGTCTTTCCGTACGGCAGAGCAACTGATAATCCCAACCTGCCGAGATTTGTTGTTGTCGTATTTGGGATCAGGAATCCGCCGGGTGCTCCGCTGCCGGCGCTCGCGCCGACATATGTCAGCCTCGTTTGATCAAAATTCAAACTGAATGCCATCGCATTTTCGTTTCCGTTCGCAGCCAATGTTATCGGGATTGTCACAACGCTCCCGGAAGGTCCGTTTGTATTTACAATGCGAACCGTCGCGGGAGGGAAAGCCACCGTGAGCAGCGCGTTGCTGCTTGTCACAGAACCCGCGATGTTTGTCACAGTTATCGAATAATTTCCTCCTTGGCTTGGCTGAACGTTATTGAGTGTCAGAACGCTGCTCGTCGCTCCTGAAATAGCAACACCATTAAACCTCCACTGGTAACTTAATGGCGCAGATCCTCCAGCCACGGTCAAAATCGTGACTGTGCTGCCCACGAATCCCGTTTGGTTGGTCGGCTGAACAATGAAGAATGGAGGAACAGGGACACTGCATTTACCAGAACCTCCAGCATTATATATCCCTTGCACTTCGTTGGCGGAGAGAGCCCGATTGTACACTGACACCTCGTCAATTGTTCCGTAGAAAGTATAATTGGTTAGCAATCCTCCGATGTAAGCGGGCGTAGAAAATGTAAATCCTGGGTTGTAAGCCGCTGCGGGATAGGACACCCCGTCGATATAGAAAACGACCGTACTATTCGATTTCGTCACCGCCAGATGGTGCCAATTCGTGTCCGTGATGCTCGCGCTTGATGTCACATTGTTTATCTGAACCTTCGACAATGCAGGATGGCCGCTCGGGTCGAGGTAAACTCCGTATCCACCGGAATCAAAACCAAAAATGTGCCCATTGCCATTTCCGTCTCGAGACGTAACTGTTGTGCTGGCTCGCCGAATCCAAGCCTCTATTGTTAAATCCTGTATCTGCAAATTCGGTGGGGGAAGGCCTCCTATCGAAACAACAGATCCGCTACCACTCATCAAAAAAGCTGTTCCAACACGCCCCGGACCGTAGTCTGCTCCGCCATAAGCAAACCCGTCGTTGCCCGACACCGCATCGACCGCGTTGCTTTCTCCCCGCCACCAACTGATCAGATTTGTGGGTGGTGCCACACACGGCTGAGCCGGAAGTACCGTCAATATTGCATTTGTACTGTTGGTAGAACCCACAGAATTAATGACGACAACAGAATATTTTCCCGCCTGGTTTGGCTGCACATTTGGCAAGTCCAGAACACCATTGGTGGCATTAGGAATATTGTTACTATTGAAGCTCCATTGGTAGCTCAGCGGTTCAGAACCACCCACCCAAACCGAAAACTCGGCATTGTTTCCTGCCACAACAGTTTGATTCGTTGGTTGCAAAATGATAAAAGGCGGAATCAAGCACTTTCCCGAGTGGCCATAATAGACAATGTTGGAAATCTCAGTGGCAGTTAGCGCTCTGCCATAAAGCGAGATTTCGTCTATGGCGCCTAGAAAACTTGTGTCCGTCCCCGGATAGCCGCTGTTTTGTCCAAGATATAGCGGGGCCGGGTTAACTAGGCTCCCGGGTATTCCGAATGTATCGAACGTGCCAACCAACGCACCATCGACATAGAAGTTACAACCCGTTGCCGAATTCCTCGCGATGGTTAGCGCTACGTGATGAAATATGCCGTCTCGGATGTCTGGCCCGCTCGTCGTCACTACAAGACCCCCGCCCGTGGTGTCCGCCAACCGGCAATGAAGATTTCCGCCTTCTAGCGATAACTCATAGCCTATGCCCTCACTGAGGCGTTTATCTAGAATTGAAATCACATCAAACGCCGTCGAGTGCGGAAAAACCTGAACCCATCCCTCGATTGAGAAATCCGCTCCGTTGGTGAAATTCAACTCAGGCGAATTGGATACTATCATGATATTACTGTTGTCCACGAAACTGAAAGCGCGCCGAACCTCTCCATTTGTGAAAGTCAATCCGTTTAACACCTGCCCGTTATTCGTGCCGACAGAGTCCCTCCCATTATCTTCCCCCTGCCACCATGCGATCATTCCCGGAGGTCGCGCAGCGCAAACTGGCGGAGGATTGAGCACTGTCAAAATTGCGTTGGTGCTATTCGTCGAACCGTAGGCATTCGTGATTAGCACGGAGTAGGACCCTGCCTGAGCAAGCTGTACGTTCGGGAGAACAAGCGTCGCACTGGTCGCATTGGGCAGCGGTGCTCCGAAAAAACTCCATTGATAACTCAGTGGTTTAGACCCTCCTGCGCTGACCGAGAAAACTGCCGTATCCCCCACATTTACGGTCTCGTTCGTGGGTTGCACAATAATGAACGGAGGAGTCGGCGGCTGACATTTCCCCGCGCTGCCCGCATTGTAAACGGACGCAATCTCTGCCGCAGTTAGCGTCCTGTTATAAATTGAGACCTCATCCAGCAGACCACCATAAAACCCATATCCGAACGAGTCTTCGCCAAAGCACGTTGAAGGATTGGACGAATGGGTGCTGACCAGACCGGTCCTCACCAACACACCATTGATATAGAGGCTAGGTTGCCGATTCGAATAGGTAACCCCTATATGTGTCCAGTTGGTGATAACCGTATCGTAAACAAGTGGGGAGGCCAAATATGCGCTGGCATGCTCAAACACGCTCACTCCATTTGTTCCAACCGAAACTCCCGAGCCCGCCGGGCCAAATTTTCCAAAATTTGGGAATATCGCATAGCGTTGGTTTTGATCGCCGCTAACGCCGCTTACGTCCTCTGGTGTACCCGCCCGCGAAGCGACCGGATACGCCCAAAACTCCATCGTATATGAGTCAAGGATGTTCGTCAGCGCGGACACAGGGTTGGTAACCATATTAGCCACGCCGTCAAAGCTGAATGCAGGTCCCACCTTTCCCGTGGCAAACGTCGTGCCGTTTGCGACCACACCATTATGCCCGCCAATTATATCCACCGCGTTGCTATCGCCGGGCCACCACCCAACTATTCCCAACGGCGGCGTAACACAATTAGTCGGATCAGCAAAGACAGCAGGCACAAAAGCGAACACCACCAATGCGGTCAATAGAAACCCAAGCCGGCTGAGGTTTTGTGGAACCACGCGAAAACGTGATAGGTCGTTGAAATTCTTCTGATTCATTTCCTTCCTTCTTGTATCCCAGAATTTAGCTTGTGACCGCGTTTCTAACAGGTGCGGAGCGGTAATTCAAGTTGATTCTGGCGAACTCACGAGACTCGCCGTTCAAAGCGATTGCCTGTTGTCTTTGAAACCGCTATTTAACTCTCGCTACCGTCTCGAACAAATGCGGGCGAGGCGATGATGAGTCAGTATCAATGTACAAATCCTTCTACAATGGCAAACGAGTGTTGGTTACCGGCCATACTGGCTTCAAAGGCGCTTGGCTTTCTCTTTGGCTCAAAAAACTTGGCTCGGAAGTTTGGGGCGTTAGTCTGCCACCTCCCACCAATCCAAACCTGCATGAAATCATCAAATCACACGCCTTTGGCGGCGAATTTGACTGCGACATCCGAAATCTGGACCGCTTGGCTGGCGTCGTTACGCAGATTCGACCCCAATTGGTTTTTCATCTCGCCGCTCAGCCAATTGTGCGGCGCTCGTACACTGAACCTCTGGAAACTTTGCAGACCAACGCCATCGGTACCGCTCACGTCCTCGAATCAGTCCGCCGCTCAGAATTGTCCTGTCCTGTCATCGTCATAACCAGCGACAAGTGTTATGAAAATCGCGAATGGGATTTTGCGTATCGCGAAACTGATGCTCTCGGCGGACACGACGTCTATTCCATGAGCAAGGCGGCCGCTGAACTTATCGCTCAATCCTGGAACAAATCATTTTTCGCCCCGAATCCTAAATTGGGTTCCGTCATCACCGTCCGCGCCGGCAACGTAATCGGTGGCGGTGACTACGCCCAGGACCGCATTGTGCCCGACTGCATTCGAGCCTTGACGGAAAAGAAACCCATCCTCGTTCGCAATCCCTCGGCGGTCCGCCCTTGGCAACATGTTTTGGAATGCCTTAGCGGCTATCTCTGGCTTGCAGCACGCCTCGGATCGGAAGGTAAAACGTCGCGGTTTGCCAGTCCGTTCAATTTCGGCCCCGAGCCCTCCGCACGCCAACCTGTGCGGAGACTTGTCGAAGAAATTCTGCGCAAATGGCCCGGTGAATGGGTGGATGGCTCAGGCGGCAGCGGTCCCCACGAAGCCACTCTTCTCTCACTTTCAATCGAAAAGGCCGGCGCTCTCCTCGGCTGGTATCCTTCTTGGGACTTTCTAGAAACCGTTTCCCGCACCGTAGCCTGGTATCACGAGCGTCACGTCAACAAAAACTCCAAAATGCTCGAATTCTCCCTGGCCCAGATTGACGAATACACCCAGGCGGCCCAGGCCAAAAATCTCGAATGGTCGCTCTCTTGAGGCGTTGAACCGTTAAATCGTGAACGTTGAATCCTCGGTTGCCTGGGTGCCAATTGTCCTTTATCAGACCAATTTGAAATCGAAAATCGGAGTTAAAATATTCTCATTGCGTGACTTAACTTTTTACAACCCCTCTAATTCTGAAATTCCTTCCTTAAGGTAGAAGGACCATGATCTAAACTGCTGGTCCCAAAAAGAAAGAGAAGTAGATTATGAAAATTGACAGAACGGATGAGCAAAGCAGGAAATGCGACCTCGGACTTCGACCCTCGGACCCGGTTAACTCCACCCATCTCCACCCATCTCCGGCCAATTCCACTGATTTAACCATTTAACGCCTTTAACAATGGAAACCTTCCACTGCCGCTCATGCGATTCGACTGATGGCAAACTGGTCCTCGACCTCGGCCTCCAACCCCTTGCCAATAACCTCCTGCGCCCCGAGGACCTCTCCAAGCCCGAACCCAAATTCCCCCTCCGTCTGGCCGTCTGCCAATCCTGCTGGCTCCTCCAAATCACCGACCTCGTCCCGCCCACCCAGCTTTTCTCTGAATACCTCTATTTCTCCTCATTCTCCGACGCCTTGCTCCGCCACGCCCGCGAAGCCGTCGAACGCTACATCCGCGAATTCTCGCTGAACAGCCAGAGCCACGTCATCGAAATCGCCTGCAACGACGGCTACCTCCTCCAAAACTTTACCCGTGCGAAAATTCCCTGCCTCGGCATCGAACCCGCCGCCAACATCGCCAAAGTCGCCTGCGAAAAAGGCATCGAAACCGTCGTCGAATTCTTCGGCCACGACCTCGCCAAAAAACTCGCCGCGTCCGGCAAAAAAGCCGACCTCATCCTCGGCAACAACGTCTTCGCCCATGCCCCCAACACCAACGACTTCGTCTACGGCCTGAAAACACTCCTCCAACCCAAAGGCCGAATCGTCCTCGAATTCCCCTACGCCATCGATCTCATCGAACACACTGAATTCGACACCATCTACCACGAGCACGTCTTCTATTTCACCCTGACCGCCCTCCAACCCATGTTCGCCCGACACGGCCTGGAAATCTTTCGCGTCGAACGCCTTCCCATCCACGGCGGCTCGCTCCGGCTCTTCGCGAGCCACACCGGCGCTCATCCCATCGAAGATTCCGCCCGAAATCTCCTCGCCGAAGAAAAACGCAAAGGTGCCGACTCTCTCCGATATTACGAAGGCTTTGCCAATCAGGTCCTCGAAATCAAGCAAGCCCTGCTCGACCTCCTCGACCAGCTCCGAAAAGACGGCAAACGCGTCGCCGCCTACGGCGCTTCCGCCAAAGGCAGCACCCTTCTAAACTTTTACGGCATCGGCAAAGATCATCTCGAATTCGTCGTGGACCGCAGCACCTACAAACAAGGCCGCCTCACCCCCGGCACGCATATTCCGATTCTCGCCGCCGAAGCCCTCGTCGAAAAACGCCCCGATTACACGCTATTGCTGACCTGGAACTTTGCCGAAGAAATCATGTCCCAACAAAAAACCTACCGCGACCAGGGCGGCAAATTCATCATCCCAATTCCCAAAGTCTCCGTCGTTTGACCAAAATCTAACCACAGATAGACGCAGATGAACACAGATGGGAAACCTGACTTGCGATCGCATCTGGCCAAGCCATCGTGGACACGAATGTTATCGATCGCATTACTGATTATCAGCGAGGTCAAATGCTGAATTACCTCCGAATCACAAAGCTAAAGGTTGGTTTAATTCTCAACTTCAAGCATCCTCCCCTCGATCGGGAAAGGATAGCTCTTTAGCAACAACATCTGTGTTCATCTGTGGTTGAAGTTTGAATGAAATTCTCGAAAACCTCCCTCGCTGGCCTCTGGGTCATCGACCTCGAACTGCGCGAAGACGAGCGCGGCTTTCTTGCTCGAACCTTCTGCGAAAACGAGTTCTCCGCTCAAAGCCTCAACATCCGCTGGCCGCAGTGCAATCTCACCCTCACAAAAAATCGCGGCACGATCCGTGGCCTGCATTTCCAATCCAGCCCGAGGCCCGAGATCAAACTCGTCCGCTGCGCCGCCGGCGCAATCTTTGACATCGCCGTCGATGTCCGTCCCAATTCACCCACCTTCGGCAAATGGGAAGGCTTTGAACTGACCGCTCAAAATCGCCGCATGCTCTACATCCCCGGCGGCTTTGCCCACGGCTTCCAATGCCTCGCCGACAATTCTGAGGTCTTCTACCAAATGTCCGAATTCTTTTTCGCGGACCTTGCCCGCGGCCTTCGTTGGAACGATCCAACCGTCGCAATCGAATGGCCATTGCCAGATCCGATACTCTCCGAACGCGACAGAAACCTTCCCTTGCTCGCCGAGGCAGTCCGATAGCCGGGCCAGCGCTGACTCGGGTGGGGCGAGCATCCCCGCGAGCCGCTCGAGTGTGCCGCGGTGCCGAGTCAAAAAAACGGATTGTGCGCCTTCTCCTCAGCGACCGTGGTCAATGGCCCATGACCAGGACAAATGAGCGTCTCCGCTGGCAACGAAAAAATCTGCTCCCGCACTTTTTGTTTCGCGATCTCCCACGATTGATTGCCCGTGCCAATCGAACCGGCGAAAATCGCGTCGCCCACAATGGCAACGTGAGGCGCGTCTTCGGGCCATGTTCCAATGACATAAGTTGTGCCTTCCTCCGCGTGACCCGGCGTTGGCCGATTGGTAATCCGCAGGCTTCCCAGGTGAATGAAATCGTTGGCCCGATTCCGCTGATCCACCGGCGCACTCTTGGAACTCGAATGAAGGCGCACTTTGGGCACCTTTTCGCGAATCGCCGCGAGGGCCGCGATATGATCGTCGTGCGTATGAGTAATGAAGATATGCCGCAAGACGAGCTGGTTTTCCGTTATTGTATTCAGAATTGGTTGAGCGTCCCAACCGGTGTCGAAAAGAGCTGCTTCGCGCGAGACCTCATCCCAAATCAGATAACAATTTACAGTCGTGTTTTGGGCCGTAGTAGTGAAGGGCCGCAACTCACACCAAATCCTGAGATCCTTTTCCGCGGGCCGCCAGCCATTGGCGATTTCTTCGAGTTTCGCGGCGCTCAGTCCTATCAGGTTCGCAAGACTGACCAAATTCGGACGCTTCGTAATCTGTCCGGATTCCTCTAACGCGGCCAACTCCGTTGGCGTGGCTCCTGCCGCACTCGCAGCCGCTTCCGTCGAAACATTCGACATCGCCCGCGCCTTGCGAATGATGTCCCCAATGTGATCTTCCAAATTCATCGCGGCAGACGTTAGTCGGGTCGCGTTGAACTGACAAGGTGGGGTTGTTCGAGGATTGGTTGAACGTTAGCGGTTGCCGGTTGTCGGTTATCCATAATTCCAGGGTGAAGACTCGCATGGCCACTTCCCAACGCCTCAAAGATGCCGGAAAAGCAGCTCCTGACTTTCGCGATTCAACTCATCCACATTGCGAATATCGTAACGATTTCCATCAACATCGTTGAGAATGATTCGACCAGCAGCCGGCCGTTGGACGTTTTCGCGAAGATTCTGTGTGGTAAACCGGCATAAGCCGCGATCAGTTTCGACCGTCCAATCCACCGTGCCAAAGCGCTCTTTCGCACTCACAATCCGTTTGAGGGATGGAACGAAGTAGCGGCGCTCGAGGTCGTCTTCGATTAGCTTTTGATCTTCTGCGCTCAGTTCCGTCGGATTCACGATGAGGCCGATTTCGTTATTTTCGCTGTCACGAATACTGAAGAAGTGATTGCGGTCAGACAGCGGGAACCCGCGCAAAACGCCAACTTTCGGAAAAGAGCGGTCTTCCTCGATCGTGAGTCGCAAGGTTGCGCCATGCCTCATAAAGCGCAGTTTTTCTGGATTGAGAAAAACCAACTGCGAAGCCTCGACAAGAGTAGCAGGGGTTTCTTTGGCATCCCGTTGTGTAGCTGTGCTCATTTGGCTCAACCCGGCACCTCAATGATTCTGTTCATGTCCTGCTGCATATGGACGAGTCGATGAAATTCGCCCTTATTGGCGAGCAGTTCTTCATGAGTGCCTATTTCACTGACCTTGCCCTCTTTCAGGACCACGAGCCGCGTGGCATTGCGCAACGTGCTTAAGCGATGGGCAATGGCAAACGTCGTTCGGCCTTTGATCAAACGCGCAATCGCATCTTGAATTTGTTTTTCAGTATCCGTATCAACGGAAGCAGTCGCTTCGTCGAGGATCAAGATGCGCGGATTGTGCAGAATCGCGCGGGCGATGCTGATTCGCTGGCGTTCGCCACCGCTGAGAGTTTGTCCGCGTTCACCGACTTGCGTGTCGTAACTGTCTGGTTTTTTGACGACAAAATCGTGTGCGTTGGCCGCCTTTGCCGCCGCCATAACATCTTCACGGGTCGCATCGGGCCGCGAGAAAGCGATATTCTCGTAAATAGATCCGCTGAAAAGAAACGGTTCCTGGAGCACCACTCCGATTTGCGAACGCAGATCATTTTGCGCGATTTGTTTGATGTTTACGCCGTCGATGAGGACTTCGCCTTCCTGCACTTCGTAAAAACGGCACAGCAAGTTGATCGTCGTGCTTTTGCCTGCGCCGCTTTGGCCGACGAGCCCGATCATTTCGCCGGGTGAAACACTGAGGCTTACACCTTTAAGTACAGGTTTGTGCGGATCGTAGCCGAAGGTCACGTTTTTGAACTCGACGCGCCCCTCGATCCGCGGCAAGGGAACGGGCTTCTCGGTGTCGCGAACGTCGGATTCAGTATCGAGCACTTCGAAAACGCGCTCTGCGGAAGCCAGGCAGCGTGAGAGGAAGTCGGCGACGCGGCTCATGAATTGCAATGGGCCGTAAAATTGTCCGAGGTAACCGAGAAATGCGAAAAACTGGCCAAGCGTGAAAACTCTCTGATCAGGAAGCAGTTTCGCGCCCAGGGCGGAGCCTTCAATAATTTGATACCCGCCAACATACCAGATGATCAAATTTCCGATGCTCATGATGAAAAAGAGAATGGGAAAGAACGTGACCCACATTTGCTCAGCCGTGACATTCGCGTCATAGAGTTCGCCGCTATGCTTGCCGAATCGTTCAATTTCCCGCCGCTCTTTGGCAAACGCGCGAACAACGCGCACGCCGGAAAGGCTGTCGCTGACCGTCGCTGTCAGCCGGCTCTGCAGATGCCACGTTCGCCGCCAAACATTCATCATGCGAGCCCAGAAAAGTTTTGAGAGAACCAGCACCACCGGAGCGGGAATGAAAACGAGCAGCGTCAGTTTCCAATTCATACAAAGGAGCACGATGCCGATGCCGATGAAGAGGAAAATATTCGAAAAGAAAATCTGTATGCTCTCAACCAGCGCGCCTTCGAGCGCCTCAGTATCGCGGGTCACGCGCGAAATCAAAGTGCCCGGTGGCCGTTTGTCAAAGAACTTGAGCGAGAGCGTTTGCAGATGCCGAAATACGTCATTGCGAAGCTCATGCGAAAGTTGCTGCCCGAGATTGGAAGCCATCCGACCTCGCCAGACGGCTACCGCCTGGCCGACGAACTGCACTCCACCAAGCGTCAGTACGAGCCACCCGAGCAAACGGAGACGCTCCTCCAGGGGGCGCGGATGATTCACTGGATTCAGGACCTGGTCGGTGAGCGGGCGGGTCAGATAAACCGGCACGAGGCTAAAAAACAGGCCGAAGATCATGGTGATCCAAATGAGCACGATTTGGCGCTTATGGGGCTTGAGATAAACCATCATTCGGCGGAGCGCTTTGCCTTTGCTCATACACGCCGGACAAACCTTCGAACCTTCCGGCAAGAGAAGTTTGCAAGTGGGACAGCGCCTTTGATCGTCTTTGTCCGACTCCAGGAGTGGTTGTTCCTTCGGCGCCTCTATCGGCTTGCCCGCTTTGTCCTTTTCACCTCGTTGAGATTTCTCCAGGTCAAGTTTGTAGCTCTTCAGGTCATTGATGTATTTGGCGATACGATGGAATTTGCGTTGCTGCGCGTTTGAATAGCGAAGGACTTCAATGCTCTTACCATCAACCGCCGCGAGCAACGCGCCACCACCCACAAGATTGTCCGCCGTTGCCGTTTTGATTTCCTCGAACTTCAGTTCGACACGCGACACAAATCCGTGGCTGCTGGAAGCATACACACTAAGAGCCGTTCCAGTGAGAACGAGCCACTCTTCACCGAAGCATCCGGACGGATCGAGATCAGTCGATACTGCTGCGGCTACCTCACCCGCTTTCATCGCAGATGACAGCTTCTCTTCTAGCGCTTTGGGTAAAGTATCGATTAGTGGCATTTACACACTCGATGGCCGTCGTTGCGAAGCGCATCACTTTGTGCGAGACAAATTTAAGGCATGAAGCGCGGTCGAACAAGGAAAGTGATCGTATCAGCAGCGTTAAAGCTCCATTGCCACTTGAGCCGCCAGGCGCTCAAGCCAGAAAGCCGATTTCGAGATGGCCTGCCGATTTTGCGCGATGTCCAGCAGAGTATGAACTTGATCAAAACTTCGGCTCGTGCGAGCGTCAGTTTTGGCAATACCTGCTAAAGCAATGCACGGGATTTTCAATACACGGCAATTCTTCGCAATCTCACCAACCCCCTTGCCCATCAGCGTCGAACAGTCGATGCATCCTTCACCCGTAATTACCAGATCCGCGCGACTCAATCGATGATCCAGTTTGGCTCTTTGAGCAAATAATTCAAAGCCCGGCACCGGTTTTCCACCAGCGAAAGCTGCCAGACCGAATCCGAGTCCACCCGCCGCGCCGGCGCCGGCCATTTTCGCAAAGTCCTTTCCAAAATCTTTTTCATATACGGAAACCAAACGTTGCAAGCAATGCTCTGCCTCTTCAAATTCATTTGGTCGAATCCCTTTCTGCGGCCCATAAACACGAGTCGCTCCGCGTTTTCCAAGCAACGGATTCTGAACATCCACTGCGACCAGAAATTCTTTAAACCAAATATATTTCCGAGGAGCCCGGATATGCCGAAGGTTCGTAAGCTCGGTCCAATTCTCGATTAAGCGCCCAGTCCCATCAACAAACTTCCATCCCAACGCCCGCGCCAAACCAAATCCCGCATCATTGGTGGCGCTCCCTCCGATACCGATGAGGCAACAAGTGGCACCCTTACGCGCTGCGTCTACGATCAACTTCCCAAGCCCAAACGTGTCCAGGTCGAATGGATGGAATCGCTTTGGCGGAAGCATTGCGAGGCCGATGGCCGCCGCCGACTCGATGATTGCGGTTTTTGTTTTCGCCTCCCACCACCATTTCGTCAGGCAGGGCCGGTGGGCAGCATCAACTGTACGAATCGATCTTCGTTTGGCCTGAAGCAAAGCGCCCATCGTCTCGCCAAATCCATCGCCGCCATCTGTGATGGGAAGGAGGTCGAGGGAATCCTGCCGCCGAACTCTGGCCCAACCGCAGGCAATGGCTTCGGCGGCGGCACTTGCCGTTAAAGTGCCCTTGAATTTGTCTGGGGCAATGAGGACTTTCACATTTGGCCAAAGTCTAGAGCACAACCGCCAAAGTCGAGCTTGTAACTTTGGGCTTTGATGTTTGGCATTCTTATGGCATGATAGGGTAAGTTTCTGACTTATGAATAAACCGAAAATAATCGCTTACTTGAAACCGTCCTGCGGCTGGAGCCAGGGAGTTCGCGCGATCATGCGCAAATACGACTTGCCCTTCGAAGACCGCGACATCATCAACGATCCCGTCCAACGTCAGGAAATGATCGAAAAAAGCGGGCAGATGCTCAGCCCTTGCGTCGAGATTGAGGGCAAAATGCTGCCAGACATCAGTGGCGAGGAAGTAGAAGCTTACCTTGTCGCAAATAATCTCGTGCACCCGAATGAGCGCGCCGCCGATGCGCCCACCAACCAACCTTGTGCACACGAAATGCCAGAAGCTTCGCCGCTGCAGTTCCGGCATTGAACCAAACATACTGAATTTCAGAGGCGCGAAGTAACATTCGCGCCTTTTTTCTATCTTTCGATGCGCATCGTAAAATCAGCCGCCACGATGCAGCGCCTGGCCAAAAGCTGGGCCCGGGCGGGTGTTCGTATTGGATTTGTTCCCACGATGGGCTATCTCCATGCGGGGCACCTCAGCCTTGTTCGGCGAGCAAGGCGTTTGGTAGGAAAATCAGGCAAGGTGGTTGTCAGCATCTACGTAAATCCGACGCAATTCGGTCCGGAGGAGGACTTTTCGCGTTACCCGCGTGATTTCGCTCGGGATGCCAAACTCTGTCGGAACGAAGGAGTGGACGTAATTTTTGCGCCGAGTAACGACGAAATCTACCCTCGGAACACCGAAAGCGACTTTAGCACCCATGTTGTCGAAGAGCAGCTATCGCGCGGAATGGAAGGCGCATCGCGACCAACGCATTTTCGCGGCGTCACCACGATCGTGGCAAAGTTATTTAATATCGTCCTGCCCTCCGTAGCCATCTTTGGAGCAAAGGATTATCAGCAAGCCGCCGTAGTGAAGCGAATGGTCCGGGACTTGAACTTTCCGCTCAAAATCGACGTCGCGCCCATCTTTCGCGAGCCAGATGGTTTGGCCATGAGTTCGCGAAATAAATATCTCGAAGGTGACCTGCGCAAACAGGCCGTAGTGCTTTCGCGAGCGGTTCAAAAGGTCCAGGCGGCTGTGCGCCGGAGTTCGCGCCCGCTCCAAAGCGCAAAGGTCAAAGGAGATTTGAAGCAATTTATAGAGCGCGAATCTGCCGCCCGACTGGACTACGTCGAGTTTTTCGATCCGCACACGTTAGTTCCCTTGAGCAACGTCGGCCGAGGCGCGCATATGGCGCTGGCTGTTTTCATTGGCAAAACACGTTTGATTGACAACGGACCGCTTTGAAGGAAAGCAACTCTGGACCCGAGTTGCGCTTCTAATGCCGTTTTTGAATTCTCTACCGCTCCATAAGCTCGCCTGATGCCCTGACGCCTGCTTCTTGCCTTCGAATAGGCAAGGGAACAAACTCCATAATTTCCCCTCTTACCCTCTGAAAATCCACAGGATCTCTCGTTGGGACTGTGATTCTCGCTCCGTACCCGATGGGACGCAGCTTCCGTACTCTAGCGTCTGGTTTAAACAGTTTTGTGAATGATAGGATACAAGACTTTTATGACGCCTTGGCGAGCACGGTTCGTGTCTTGATGAGCCTTGTAAACCGCAGTATGCGAATTTGTTGCAAATGGTGCATCGGCCTTTTTTTATTGGCTGGCGCCTTGCTTGAACCATTTGAAGCTGACGCCGCGAGTTGTTTTTCCGCCCCCAGCGGCCTTGTTGGCTGGTGGCCCGGCGACGGAAACGCACTGACAATTATCGGCACGAACAACGGCACGCTCCAGGGCGGTGCGACTACAACTGGCGCTGGCGTTGTTGGCTCTGCATTCACTTTCGATGGCACCAATAGCTTCGTGCAGATCGCCGATTCGCAAGTCCTTCACCCGACAAATTTTACCATTGAAACGTGGGTCCAATTCAGCGGCCTCGACTCCGCGGGTTCCGGCGGCTCACCAGCGGGAGATCAATACATCATTTTCAAACAAAACACGCGCAACGCGGATTTCGAAGGGATTGACATCAGTAAAACGCGGCTCGCTGGCGTTGATCGTTTTCGTTTCCTGGTCAGTTCACCCACAGGTCAATTCGCAGAAATGGAATCTGCCTCCACCATCAGCACAAATGTCTGGTACCACATTGCAGCCGTTCGCGGCACTAACTTCACGCAGCTTTACGTCAACGGCGTTCTGGAACGGCAGACGAACGTCGCTTTCGCTCAGGATTACGGAACGCTGCCACTTTTTTTCGGCACTTCAGGCCAAAGCTTTTGGGACCACAAGTTCAAGGGAACGCTCGACGAAGTCTCTCTCTACAATCGCGTCCTTTCTCCCGCTGAAATCCTCGCCATTTATTCAGCGAGCAATTCCGGCAAGTGCAAAGCCGTTGAAATTGCAATTCAACCGCAAAGCCAGGCTTTAGGCACGGGAGGCAACGCCCAATTCACCGTGGCGGCAACCGGGCTTGCCCCTCTGACATATCAGTGGGCATTCAACGGCGCGAATATCGCGGGAGCGACAAACTCCAGCCTCACGATCAGCAACATTCAACCGGCGAACGGCGGCAATTATGCCGCAGTGGTCAGCAACTCATTCGGAGCAGTCACCAGTTCTGTCGCAGTTTTGACCGTGTTGCTCCCGCCGAACATTACCTCCCAACCTGCGAGCCGGACCAACGTGGCCGGAACAGATGCGACTTTCGCTGTAGGAGCGAGCGGTACCCCGGCGCCGGGTTTCCAATGGCAGTTCAACGGCGCAAATATCAACGGAGCCACAGGCGCTAATTTAACAGTGAGTAATGTCCAGGCGGTGAATGCTGGCAATTACAGCGTAATCGCTACCAACGTGGCGGGTGCGGTCACCAGTTCTGTCGCCGTGCTAACGGTATGGCTACCGCCGAATATCACATCCCAGCCAACGAGTCGAACCAACGTCACCGGGACATCCGCAACTTTTAGCGTCGGGGCTGGCGGCACAACACCGTTGAATTATCAATGGCAATTTAATGACGTCAGTATCGGCGGCGCAACTGCATCGAGTCTGACGCTGAATAACATCCAGCTTTCCGACGCGGGGAGTTATGCCGTGGTGATCACGAATGTCTCCGGTGTTGTGACGAGTTCTGTAGCGGTGCTGACGGTTTGGGTGCCACCCGCAATTTCGCTCCAGCCTTCGAGCCAGACGAATGTCATCGGCACAGATGCAACTTTCAGCGTTCTCGCCACGGGAATACCCGGGGTGAGTTATCAATGGCAATTCAATGGCGCCAATATTCCCGGGGCGATTGTTCCACTCCTGATTTTAAACAATGTGCAGCTCACAAATGGCGGCAACTATACTGTTGTCGCAACCAACGCAGCCGGTTCCATTACTAGCTCGGTGGCAGTGCTGACGATCTGGGCGCCCCCCGCAATTATCGCGCAACCCGCAAGCGCAACGAACATTGTTGGGAGCACGGCAAACTTCTCGTTGGCTGCAACGGGCACAGCTCCCCTGAGCTATCAATGGCAGTTTGGCGGTAACATTATCGCCGGCGCAACCGCTAGCTCGCTCAGCCTCGATAATGTTCAGCTCTCCAGCGCTGGAGATTACAGCGCGGTTGTTACCAATGTTGCTGGGGCCGCAACCAGCGCAGTTGCGACACTAACAATTTGGGTCCCCCCGGCGATTTCAGTTCAACCGGTGAGCAGGACGAATCTGACCGGAACGTCGGCAACCTTTAGCACTATCGCCACCGGCACCGCGCCGCTTAGTTACCAATGGCAACTCGGCGGCGCGGCGATTTCAGGCGCGACCGCCAGCAGCCTGACTCTAAACAATGTGCAATTGTCCGATGCTGGCAATTATGCCGTCGCAATAACCAATGTCGCGGGTTCATTAACCAGTTCCATCGCCACATTGACCGTCTGGGCTCCCCCAGCAATCGCGACTCAACCGCAGAGCATAACCAACATTGCCGGCACAACGGCCACATTCAATGTTGCAGCCAGCGGGACTCTACCCCTGATCTATCAATGGCAATTCAATGGCTTGAACATTGACGGCGCAACTGTTTCGACCTTAGCGTTGAATAACGTCCAGCCGAACGTGGCCGGAAATTACACTATCGCAATTACAAATGTCGGCGGCGCTTTAACGAGCGCAGTCGCGTCACTGACCATTTGGGTGCCTCCTTCGATTTCGTTGCCACCGATTAGCCAGGCCGTGATTGCCGGCTCCAACGCGGTGCTCAGCGTCCTTGCCACCGGGACCCTGCCACTCAGTTATCAATGGCAGCTCTACGGAACGAACCTGGTGAATGGTGGCAACATCACTGGTGCAACTTCACCTGGTTTGGCGATATTCGCCGCACAAACCAATAATGCCGGTCCTTACACAGTTGTGATCACTAATGTCGCCGCAACCCTTACCAGTTCCCCGCCCGCGCAGCTTACCGTCAATGTTCCCCCATCGATTAGCGCCCAGCCCCAGAGCCTGACCGTTTTGGTCGGTTCCAATGTCACCTTCACCGTCGGGGCGTCAGGAACGTCGCCGCTTTTTTATCAATGGCGTTCGAACGGAACAGATCTTCCCGAAGGGCCGAATTTTATTGGAACGACCGCGCCAACGCTCAGCATCCCCAACGCGCAACCAGACCAGGCGGCGGCATATACCGTTTTAATAACAAACGCCGCCGCTTCGGTGCTTAGCTCAATCGCCAATCTTCTAGTCATCAACCCGGATGTCGCGGTGTTTTGCGATACCAATCTTGAGGATGCGGTGAGGCTTCAATTGGGCAGGTCAACAGGAGCAATTACTCGCCTGGACTTGCTGAATCTGACTTTCCTCATCGCCGCAGATTCGCACATCACTTGCCTCGGGGGACTCGAATGGGCGACCAATCTCAGTACTCTTTACCTCGACGGGAATTTGATCAGCGACATTTCCGTCATGACAAACCTCACCCAACTCACCAACCTTTTCCTGCCTCATAACCTGCTCGGCAACCTGTCTCCGCTCGCGACGCTGACTAATCTCACTCGATTGGATGCACGATACAACCCAACGATCGTTAATTTCAACAATGTTGCGGGTCCGCCGAACCTCACCGAAGCCTATTTCGGAGGCAGTTCGCTCAATAACTTCGGTTTCCTGCCTGGTTTAACTCGACTGACGTTTCTTGGTTTCGAAAGCAATCCAGCTACGAATCTAACCGCACTGGCGAATCTGCCGAATCTGAAGGGGTTGGATTTGAGCTATAATTCGCAGGCCAATTTTCAACAGTTAGCATCGTTGACCAATCTCACCAGCCTCTATCTGAGCGGCAGCGGGATAACCAATCTATCGTTCGTGCAGAATCTGAAGCAGTTGACGAATCTCTCAGTCTGCGCCAATCAGGTCATGGATGTTTCTCCATTAACCGGTTTATCGAATCTGCGCATCTTGAACTTTGCGGAAAACGCCGGCCTCGTAGACTTCTCGGTCATTTCAACACTAACTAATCTCGAGAGTCTTTCGTTAAATGGAAACTCAATCACCAACCTCGCTTTTCTACAATCTCAGAGCCATCTCACGGCGCTGAACATCGATGCCAACCTTATCAGCAGTTTTTCTCCAATCGCAGGACTAATTAACCTCAATATCCTCAGCGCCCAGCAAAATCTCCTCACCAACACCAGTGATCTCTCGCCCCTCACGAACCTGCTCGCGCTCAATCTGAATCAAAACTTCATCAGCAACCCCACCCTGCCACAGCTTCCGAACCTCCTCATTTCGTTAAGCCTTTCAAGCAATAATATTGCGACTGCGCAGCCGCTTGCCAGTCTCACAAATCTTCAATCCTTGGACCTTAGCGCCAATTCAATTACAGACTTTTCCGGTTTTGCCGGTCTTTCCAACCTCAGCACACTATCGCTATACGCAAATTCGATCAGCAATATCGCATTCCTTCAGAATCTGCGAAGCCTTTCCTCACTCGACTTGCACAACAACCTGATCGCTGATATTTCACCTCTCGCTACCTTGACCAATTTGTCCGAGTTGAACCTGGCCGGCAATCTCACGGCCAACTTCTCACCATTGGCTAATCTCGCTAATGTGACCTCACTGGACCTCAGCTCCAACCCAATCACCGATTGGACCCCAATTAACAATCTCACGAATCTTGCCGAACTCTACGTTCAAAACGAATCACTAAGTGACCTCAGTTTCTTGCCCTCTGCTGCAAATCTGGCAAAGCTCGACATCACCTTCAATCGCATCACCAATCTTGCGCCGGTCAATGCCTTTAAAGGGCTGCACTATTTCCTGGCCGGACACAACCGCTTGATAGAAATCTCGGATCTGTCTGACTTACCCCGACTGTGGTACACGGATTTGCGAACCAATTTGCTCGACATTTCTCCAGGCTCCGGCTCCGCGGCCGTTATCAGCGCTTTATCCAACCGTCTGGTCTCGGTGGATTATCTCCCGCAGAATCAGCGCCCCACCATCAGTCTTCCAGCTGTCTGGCCGATTCCCGCCAACACAACCTCTTCACCGCTCGGATTCGATGTGTCCGATGATGTCACCGCTTCGAATCTATTAACCGTTACCGCTCTTTCTTCAAATGTTACCCTGATTCCCAACTCCAATATACAGCTTGGCATCACCAGTTCGAATCGCACCCTGACAGTAACACCCATCACCGGAAAAGCTGGTAACGCCCTGCTCACTCTCACCGTCACAGACGAAACCGGGCTCAACGCCTCCGCGAACGTTTTCATCACGGTCGTCACACAACAAAACGTTAGTGTTCCGGATGCAAATCTCAGAGCGTCAATTCGTTCGGCAATCGGAAGACCCTCGGGTGCCCTCAACAATGTCGACCTGCTGAACTTAACTCAGTTGATTGCCAATTACGCTGGCATCGCTGATTTAACCGGCCTGGAATGGGCTTCAAACCTCAACACCCTGACCCTCACGGGCAATTCTGTCAGCAACCTCTCGAAACTTCAGAATCTTCCCGGCCTCCGCAGTCTGACATTGGACTCTAACCCAATCACAGATTTTTCACAGCTCGCAATATTAACCAACCTCACTGGACTTAGTCTCGCGGGGGACTCAATCACGAATCTTTCATTCCTGAACAACCTAACCGCGCTTACATCCCTCAATCTGAACAACAATCTCGTCGCCGACCTTTCACCTTTAACGACGCTACCGAATTTGGGTTATCTTTTTCTAAGCCAAAATATAATCACCAATATCAACCCGCTGCTGAGCCTGCCCTACCTGACTGATGTTGACCTGACTCTCAATTTGCTCGACACCTCAACTGGTTCGGCAGCTCTGGCCGTCATTTCTACCCTCCAACTGTACGGCTCTCTCGTCTTTTACGTCCCGCAGCGCTCTCCTCCCGCCGTTATCGGGCCAACCACCTGGCGTATTCCCGCAAATTTTCCATCTTTCCTGGCCTTCAATGTCGTCAACAGCACGCCACCCGCTGCTTCTTTGGTCGTCGCTGCCACTTCCTCCAATACCGGACTCCTCCCAAACGCGAATTTGAGTATTTACCAAAATCCCGATCAATCCTGGGTCTTGAAAGCGATCCCACTCAGTCAATCGGGCGATGTAACTGTCACGTTGAGCGTGACCGACAATTTGGGATCAAAAGGCTCGCAACCCATCGCCGCTACCGTGGTGACACCGGGTAGTATCGGAAGCCAGTTCCTTAACAGTCCAAATCTCAACTGGACGACCTGGGGCAATGCGCAATGGTTCGGGGAAAGCACGGTAACTCATGATGGAATTTCTGCCGCTCAAAGTGGCCACATCAATGACAGTCAGGAATCGTGGCTAGGCACAACTGTCGTAGGTCCGGGAAAATTCAGTTTTTGGTGGCGAGTCTCCTCCGAAGCAAATTTCGATTTTCTTCAATTCTTCCTCAACAACGACGCGCAAGCCGGTGGCCTCTCTGGAGAGATAGGCTGGCAACAAAAGGTCCTGAATATCCCGGTCGGCACCAACGTCCTGCGCTGGGGCTACATCAAAGATCAGAACACGAGCATGGGAACCGATGCCGGCTGGCTGGATGAAGTCAATTTCTCTCCGGGCGTCTGGTTGGAACTTGTCGGCCCTCCTGTGAACGGGCAAGCCCAGCTCCTTCTCCATGCCATCCCGGGAAATCCCTATGAGGTCCAGGTCTCCACCAATCTCGTTGATTGGACCCGCCTCATCCTTATCACTCCGACAAACTCTTCCACCCCTGTTTTTGATAATGTTGCCGGGAATGGCACCCGCTTTTACCGTCTGCACGACCTGTCGCTAATCTATTTCGAAACGCCGATTTTCGCGCCCGGATCGATTCACTTAGTCTTGCACAGCCCGTCCAACCTTCCGTTTCTCGTTCTAACCTCCACCAACCTGAAGGATTGGACTTCTGTCGCTACCATCACCAACACCCTTGGCACAGTGCAATTTACCGACAGCCTCTCTTCGAGCATTTCCCGCCGCTTCTATCGCGCCCAACTCGGGTTGTAAACTGGCAATTCATTTCTTCAGGATAAGTTCCCCCGATCACCATTGGACAAACGGTCCATCGTCCTGTTGAATTGTTTGGCCGATGAAACAATTCGACTTCCTCGTTCTGGGCAGCGGAATTGCCGGACTCTCGTTCGCCCTGAAAGTCGCTCCTTATGGACGCGTCGCCATCGTCACCAAGAAAGACCGCGCCGAATCAAACACCAATTACGCCCAGGGTGGCATCGCCGCCGTTACCAGCAAGGAAGATTCCTTCGAATTCCACGTCCGCGACACACTCGAAGCCGGCGCCGGACTCTGCAAAGAAAATGTCGTTCGCACCATCATCGAGGAAGGACCGGCGCGAATTGCCGAGCTGATTGAACTCGGCATGCATTTCTCTGAACGCGAAATCCCTCGCTCCAATGGCGCGCGCGAACTCGACCTCGGCAAAGAAGGCGGCCATTCACGCCGAAGAATTCTCCACGCCAAAGATGTCACCGGACGTGAAATCGAGCGCGCCCTCCTTGCCGCCATCGCCGAACGGCCCAATATCGAAATCTTTGAAAATCACTTCGCCATCGACCTTATCACCAGCCAGAAACTCGGGTACGTCAGCAACCATCGCTGCCTGGGCGTCTATGTTCTCGACAATCGCACCGGCGAAGTTGAAACCTTCGCCGCCCCCATAACCCTGCTGGCTACCGGCGGTTGTGGAAAGGTTTACCTCTACACCACCAATCCGGACATTGCCACCGGTGACGGCGTCGCCATGGCCTATCGCGCTGGCACAACCGTCGCGAACATGGAGTTCATCCAGTTCCACCCCACTTGTCTCTATCATCCCCGGGCCAAATCCTTTCTCATCAGTGAAGCCGTCCGCGGTGAAGGCGGCGTGCTGAAAAGCATCGCCGGGGTCGAGTTTATGGACTCCCGCCACCCGCTCAAGTCGCTTGCCCCGCGCGACATCGTCGCTCGCGCTATCGATAGCGAGATGAAAAAAACCGGCGCGGACCATGTCCTGCTCGATATCACCCACAGGCCCGCCCGCTTTATCATGGAGCGTTTTCCCAACATTTACCAAACCTGTCTGCGCTACGACCTCGACATCACCAAAGAACCCATCCCGGTCGTCCCCGCCGCCCACTATCAATGCGGCGGTGTCCTGACCACCATTGATGGTGAAACCGACATCAGCGGACTCTATGCGGTCGGCGAAGTGTCCTGCACCGGCTTGCACGGAGCCAATCGTCTCGCCAGCAATTCCCTCCTCGAAGCTCTCGTCTGCGCTCATAGAGCCGCCCAGCGCGTCTCGCATGAAAAACCACAACGAATCGATTTTACAATTCCGCCCTGGCACTCCGGCAATGCGCATAATCCTGATGAAATGGTCGTTGTCTCCCATAACTGGGACGAAATCCGCCGTGCGATGTGGGACTATGTTGGAATCGTTCGCACTAACAAACGCCTCCAGCGCGCGCAAAAACGCATCGCCAATCTGCAGCAGGAAATTCTCGAGTACTATTGGGACTTCAAGTGAACAGCGACCTGCTCGAATTGCGTAACATCGCGACGGTTGCGGAACTAATCGTTTCTTGCGCCATCGAACGGCACGAAAGCCGCGGCCTCAATTACAATTTGGATTACCCGGCGTCCAACCCGGAATGGGCGCAGCGAGATACAATCCTAAGAAAGCAGTCCTGATACGGTCGCCACCGACGCAAGGAGGCGGCTACGTTGGGGATGAATATGCGGACTAAAATCTGAAGCTCAACTTCACGAAGACGTATCGCGAATCGTCCACGCCAGCACCGCTGGTGCGCAAAGGCTCAATGGTTTCTCCACTGAAGAATTGGCCGAAGCCCGGGCGCACCTTGGTGCGCGGACCTTCGCCGGACGAAATCAATTGTTTTCGAAGAAGCAATTTAGGAAGCGTATCGTTCAATTCCCTTTCGGCAGCCAATTCCTTGAGGCCGCGGGTGAACCGCGAATCGAACCCCAACCGGACCACCTGCTCTCTCGCATACAGAGATGACCTGGAAACGAGAGCCAAATTTATTGAAAGGGCTGCCAGCGACGGAGATGCGCCACTTAGGCCCACGTTTTCTTCAGCTTGAAGCGCAACTGTTGGCAAGCCCGCCAAAATGCAAACGATGAACATCCAACTCGGGAACTGCCCCGTCGTCACTCGCCGACTCCGCTCCCTGACACCTGGAGCGTTGTTTTCGGGCCGAGCTTCGATTTGCGCGGGCATATTTTGAACCACGCAGCAAGTAATATTCCATTCTCGCTGCTCGGGATTTCAATCATCGGCGCGTCTCATTTCGGTACAAATATGTCCAGTTTCGTCTCGTCAGATTCAATCCTGCGCTTGGCAGCCTCTGCTCATTCTGCTTATCTCACCGCGCCCGATGACACGTTTGCGCTTTATTCTTACAGTTGCGATCTCCCTGCGTGTCTTCTGCACTTCTATCTCCGCTCAACAACTCGAGCCACAGTTGCAAGCGTGGGACATCCAGCCTCTCACTGAAGAGGGTTGGGTCGAATACGATTACCAGACTGGCATTGCCGAGGGGACCAATGGCGTTCGCGTTGTTTACGGCAACGCAATCCTCACGGCGGACAAAGTCAAATTCCATCCGCAAGACGGCGAAACCATTGCTGATGGCCATGTTCACATTCAACAAGCCGAGCAACTCTGGGTCGGAGAGCACATGACCTACAACTTCAAGACGCAGCAGATGGAAGCAAAAGAATTTCGCACCGGCAAAGCCCCCGTTTTCGTTGCTGGCGAAGGTCTCCACGGCGACGTCACCAACAAAGTCTATATCACCACCAATGCCATCATCACGACTGACGACGTCGCGAAGCCGGCCATAAGGATTCGCGCCAAGTATCTGAAGATCATTCCCGGACGGCGTCTCGAGGCTCATCACGGCGTCCTCTATGTTGGCCCGCTCCCGTTATTTTATTTTCCTTACTATTCGCGTGATCTCTCAACCAGCCCGAACAACTTCAATTTTATTCCGGGTTTTCGCACCAGCTTTGGCCCGTTCCTTTTGTCCAGCTATCACTGGTTTCTAAACCCCGAACTCGATGGCGTCGTTCATTTGGATTATCGCGAACGCCGCGGCCCGGGGGTTGGGCCAGACTTCAATTTTCACCTCGGTCGCTGGGGCGACGGCAGCCTTAAATATTACTACACACACGACAACGATCCCAATGCCAGCCTTACCAATTCGCTCCCGGAAAACCGCCAACGCCTTCACTTCACCTATCTCGCCGAGCCGCTGCACGACCTCAGCATCAGGTCGCAGGTCCGCTACCAGGGTGATCTCGGCCTCGTCCACGACTTTTTCGAAACCGAATATCGCCAAAATCCGCTGCCAAGCACATTTGTCGAGGTCGACAAATACTGGAAAAATTTCAGCCTCGATCTTTACGTTCAACCCCGCGTCAACGATTTCCTCGATACCATCGAGCGCTTGCCGGACCTGCGACTGACCGGCTTTCGCCAACAACTTTGGAAGACTCCGCTCTATTACGAAAGCGAAAGCTCGGCCGGCTATTACCGCCATCTTTTCGCGGAAACCAACAGCTTTGCCTCCACCAATAACTATGAGGCCGCTCGCGCCGATACCTATCACCAAATCGTTATGCCCGAAACCCTTTTCGGCTGGTTGAACATCACTCCTCGCGTCGGCGGCCGCTACACCTACTACAGCGAAGCCAGCGGCCCGGGCGCCACGACCGGCGAAATTTCTCGCGGCGTTTTCAACACCGGCGCAGAAGTCACCTTCAAAGCCGCCCGCGTCTGGCCCGAATTTCATAGCAGCCTTGTGGATGCCGACGGCCTCCGCCACATCATCCAGCCATCCATAAACTACGTCTTCGTCCCCAGACCGAACGAACACGGCACCAACGAGATTCCACAATTCGACTCCGAACTGCCCAGCTTGCGCCTGCTCCCCATCGAATATCCCGATTACAACGCCATCGATTCCATCGATAGCCAAAATGTTTTCCGTCTCGGTCTGAACAACAAATTTCAAACCAAGCGCCATGGCGAGGTCGTCAACCTCATCAACTGGGATCTCTACACCGATTGGCGTCTGCATCCGCGCCGCGACCAAAGCACTTTTGCCGATCTCTATTCCGACCTTTCCTTCAAGCCCCGTTCCTGGATCACCTTCGAATCACTCAATCGCTATGACATCGCCGACAATCATTGGCGCATGGCCTTTCACACGATCACACTTCAGCCGAATGACGTCTGGAGCATCACCCTTGGTCATTTCTACCTCCGCGACGATCCCAGCCTTGGGCCGACCTCTCTCGGCCAGGGCAATAATCTATTCAGCAGCAGCATCTATTTCCGCCTGAACGAAAACTGGGGCTTTCGCACCATCCATCGTTTCGAAGCTCGTGACGGACGTCTCCAGGAACAAGGTTACAGCATCTATCGCGACATGCGCAGTTGGACCGCTGCCCTCACCTTCCGCGTCACCGAGAGCACGGTCGGTGCTGACGACTACTCCGTGGCTTTCACCTTCTCCTTCAAAGCCTTCCCGCGCTACGGCCTGGGCTCCGACATCGCCAAACCTTACCTGCTGCTCGGAAATTAGGAGGCATTTTTGCCAAGCGGAGGCATGCATTTATGCAATTCTTGAGCATCACGCCAAGCTCGGCGATCGCCGTATTCACGAAGATGCTCAACACCAGGCGCGCATCTTCCAAATGCCTTATCCGCGCTTCGGGGTGGCGAAACCAGAAACATTCAGGATAATTCCGCACCAAAGCAGTCGCGCGCTCGACCAGTTCCGGTGGCGCCGGGGTCGTCGGCGGCATCTCACGTAATTCGTCAGGCGTACTGGCCATGCCGATACCCTACTGCCCGTCAGTCAGTCCTCAGGGCAAGAATGACTCAAACCTTCGCGAAGATCTTGGCTACCTCGCGACTTTCATTTCGCAATCCGTCAGCTTAACTCCACCGCCGCTAAGTCCTTTGCACCGTCCTTCTATGATCACAACCTCTCCAATTTTTGCGATAGGAACGCGCGCATCGCCGGGCAGTATGCCAACCAATGCAGTGCCGGTATTGATCGTGTAAACCGCCTTAAACTTCTCGGGCGGGTAGAAGTCGCAAATAACTCTCGTTTGCGGCTCGGCGGTCTTCAACAGGATGTTGTAATTTCGCACCAGCGGCGGTTTATCGAAACTCACAATTTCACCCTGCACTTTGAAGGTGCGTTTGCGATATCGCCCGTCTGCCAACGCCGCATTGGCATGGTAATGCGCCGCGAGCTCGGCCGCCGGCACGACTGCATCTTTTTCGAGCGGCGGCAACGATGCCAGAGCAGGCGTTTCGCCAACCGGTGCGGGCGCGGGCGGCGTTTGCGGCAGGTTCTTATTCGGGGCGGCTTCGTCCGGCCTTTTCGAAGTCGAGATTTCGCTCGGTGCCTGAGCCTTTCCAGACTCACCCTTCAACTTTTCCAACTCTGCTTCTTTCCGCTCAAGTTCTTCGAGCCGTGCTTTCGGGATCGTGATGGTCTCCTGCGCGAATGCGAGCGCTGTGTAGCCAATTGCGATTAAGCAAAGCAGGACAGGAAATCGGGTCACAAAAGGGCGCATTTCGTCGTTGGCGTCAAACTCATATTTTCGTGGCACGTTTGGAGTGCTGGGGCAAGCGAAGCGCGACACAGTTTTGGCACCGGCGCGTCGCTATACGACCAAGGAAGTTTTGTGCTTACCGAAACGCACTCTGCCGGGCGAGCACCTGCCGCACATCGGCGGCCCCGCTCCGTTCGATCGCTTTGCGATCTATGATGGTAAGCGAATTGGGAGCATCGGTGACCTGCCCATCGCGGCGGACTTCCCGTTTGATATTCGAACCGGTGAGCAATACTTCCCGCTTCTTCATTGTCGCCTGCTTCGTTTTAGCTTTTTCTTTCGCCGCGGCTGCAGTCGAGGGTTTGGTCTCCTTTGCGTCTTTGGCATCTTTGTCCGATGCAAACGCGGACGAAGAAGCTAACGCGAGGATGAGAGTGGTCTTGAGCAAGGTCATTTTCATAAGTAGGGCTCGTTGGTCCTGACTTGACAATATCTCACCCGCCCGCCGTTTTTCAAGCGTTTTGGGTCCGTTTCACCCAATCGCGCGCCTTCACGGAGTTTCGCTAAGGATTCGGGGTTCTTCGCTGTTTTCGGTGGAATAGGTGGGTCTGGTTAGATTCGGTTGGAGGACAGGACTCACCACGAGGATGGGGTCCTTCCCGGATATATACCCCCCTTCCCCCCTCCATTGCCATTGAATTAAGAATTGGTGCCCTCAGAAGGTTATCTTTTTGATGCATTTTTGGAAGTAATATGAGCGATGCACGGAGGGTTTTGGCCTTGGCTGTTTGCGATTTT
>Ga0193709_1000035_pt1 | contig 65629 bp, 29 predicted proteins | sample H3c2metaG_FD_160571 | JGI IMG/M metagenome (GOLD analysis project Ga0193709, IMG submission 160571) | Soil microbial communities from a riparian zone of the East river system, Colorado, United States - H3c2 | ecosystem: Environmental > Terrestrial > Soil > Riparian zone | place: USA: East River...
CTTGCGGCTAACCCAATGTTTTAATCTTTCCGCATTGGTCACGTGTCACACCCTATACGTCGTCTTCACGACTTGGCAGAGTGCTGTGTTTTTGTTAAACAGTCGCTAAACGCAATTTACTGAGACCCTTCTTGCGAAGGGCACCTCTTCTCCCGAAGTTACGAGGCTAATGTGCCGAGTTCCTTAGAGAGGTCTCTCTCGCGCGCCTGAGTGCGCTTACACTCACCCACCTGTGTCGGTTTACGGTACGGGTAACCAGGGGAACAACTACAAACTTTTCTAGGCATAGGATCCCACCAATGCGCTTCGGCCGAAGCCTAAGCTCAGCATTCGATTGCCTAGTTGATGTCATCCCATGCGTCATTTTATAGTCTTAACCCTGGCCAGCTCAGGAATATTTAACCTGATGTGCATCGATTACGCCTTACGGCCTCATCTTAGCTCCCGGCTAACCCTGGGAGGACGAACCTGGCCCAGGAAACCTTGGGTTTACGGCGACCAGAATTCTCATCTGGTTTATCGCTACTCGTGTCTGCATTCTCACTAATCAGCGCTCCACAGTCCGTTTCCGTTCTGCTTCGCTGCACTGATTACGCTCTCCTACCACTCATGTCCGGCGAACCGGTCATGAATCCATAGCTTCGGTATGTGATTTAATCGCCAATCATTTTCGGCGCGACATCGCTCGATGAGTCAGCTATTACGCACTGTTTAAATGATGGCTGCCTCTAAGCCAACATCCTCACTGTCTGTGCAACGTCACATCCTTTCCACTTAATCACATTTAGGCACCTTAGCTGATGGTCTGGGCTGTTGCCCTCTCGGCGACGAACCTTATCGCCCGCCGCCTGATTGCTGTGATACTGAGATCCATGGTATTCGGAGTTTGATTGGTTTTGGTAACCTGGTGGGGTCCCTAAGCCATTCAGTGCTCTACCTCCATGGAGTACTTCCACAACACTCGCCCTCAAGCGATTTCGGAGAGAACCAGCTATCACGGGGTTTGATTAGTCTTTCGCTCCTACTCTCAAGTCATCTCAAGATTTTTCAACATCTACGAGTTCGGTCCTTCACTGCATGTTACTGCAGCTTCAACCTGCTCAAGAGTAGATCACCTCCGCTTCGGGTCTATTGCCCGCGACTTGGTCGCGCTATTGGCACTCGGTTTCCCTTCGCCTCCACGACATAATCGTTTAGGCTGGCCACGGACAATAACTCGCAGACTCATTATGCAAAAGGCAAGCAGTCACCCGGTCCATTCTGAAGTCGGCGCTGGCTGTGATGACGGATGCAAATGGAAGATTGGACGATGTGGAACATTCGTAGCACGGACCGGGAAATCCCAAATCCCAAGCTCCAAATCCCAAAAAAAACCAAATTCCAAATCTCAAATACTTCAGTTGATCGTGTTCGGAAAAACCAACACGGTCGTCTGAAGGAAAAGAATTGCACGTGTCACACAGGTTGGCAGCATTGGCTGCAGAATGGACCGGGCTCCTACACATTGTAGGCATATGGTTGCAGGTACTATTTCACTCCCCTAGCAGGGGTTCTTTTCACCTTTCCCTCGCGGTACTAGTTCACTATCGGTTGCCAAGGAGTATTTAGCCTTATCCGGTGGTCCGGACAGATTCATGCAGAGTTTCACGTGCACCGCATTACTTGGGATACCTCTAGGGGTCTTTGAGTTTTCGTGCACCCGGCTGTCACGGTCTATGGCCCAACTTTCCAGATGGTTACACTAACTCTCGAACTCCCACATTAAGGTCCCTCAACCCCGGGAAGACAAGTCTTCCCGGTTTAGGCTGTTCCGCTTTCGCTCGCCACTACTGACGGAATCGCTTCGTTTTCTTTTCCTGGGGTTACTGAGATGTTTCACTTCACCCCGTTTCGCCTCGCTGGACTATGAATTCATCCAGCGATAACTCGATGTTACTCGAGCTGGGTTGTCCCATTCGGAGATCCCCGGATCAAAGCCTGCTTGCGGCTCCCCGGGGCTTATCGCAACTTACTACGTCCTTCATCGCCTCTTGGCACCAAGGCATTCACCATAAGCCCTTAGTAGCTTGATCACAAAGTTAACCTATTTGCCCCCTTGCAGGGAACAAACAGAACTCAGCGAACTGTAATTTTGCCCTAGTTATCTACCTATGTGCAAATTTCAAAGAACGGTACCGATTCCGCAGGCGCGAGGGTTTTAGACCCCGAGCCGTTAGTTCCGGCAAAATCTGTTTTACAAGTGGTGGGCGTGCCTGGAGTTGAACCAGGGACCCTGCGCTTATCAAGCGCATGCTCTAACCAACTGAGCTACACGCCCGGAAAAATCCGAAGCTCGAAATTCGAGCTAAAGTTGGTGGAGCTGAGGAGACTCGAACTCCTGACCTATAGCTTGCAAAGCTACCGCTCTACCAACTGAGCTACAGCCCCGACCGAATCTCGATTTTTGAATTTCGGCTTTCGATTGTGCCCGAAGGCGATCGAAAATCAAAAATCAAAAATCGGAAATGCGGCGAGTTCGAATCTCGGCCACTTGCCAAAGAGCATACTGCTCAAGAAAACTGAGTTGTGCGATAAGGTCGAGCCTATCCACCGTGATTGCTCGCGGTGTTCGACCTCGGAAGTCCGGTTTTAATCCCGGACCCGTGGTTTCTCCTTAGAAAGGAGGTGATCCAGCCGCAGGTTCCCCTACGGCTACCTTGTTACGACTTCATCCCAATCACCATCCATACCTTCGGCACCTTTTAAGGGGTGACTTCGGGTACAAACGGCTTTCATGATGTGACGGGCGGTGTGTACAAGGCCTGGGAACGTATTCACGGCGCCGTAGCTGATGCGCCATTACTAGCGATTCCAGCTTCATGTCGTCGAGTTGCAGACGACAATCTGAACTGGGCCCGGTTTTTGGGGATTTGCTCCATCTTACGATCTTGCTTCCCTTTGTGCCGGGCATTGTAGTACGTGTGCAGCCCTGGCCGTAAGGGCCATACTGACTTGACGTCATCCCCACCTTCCTCCTCGTTTAAGCGAGGCAGTCTGTCCCGAGTGCTTCGGTCTTGCGACCGAGTGGCAACAGGACACAGGGGTTGCGCTCGTTGCGGGACTTAACCCAACATCTCACGACACGAGCTGACGACAGCCATGCAGCACCTGTGCACACTGGTATTGCTACCTCGTCAGGCTTTCACCCTTCTACTATGTGCATGTCAAGGCCAGGTAAGGTTCTTCGCGTTGCATCGAATTGAGCCACATACTCCACCGCTTGTGCAGGCCCCCGTCAATTTCTTTGAGTTTTAATCTTGCGACCGTACTTCCCAGGCGGCACGTTTAACGCGTTGGCTACGCCACAAAAGGGGTCGATTCCTTTTACAGCAAACGTGCACCGTTTACGGCTAGGACTACCAGGGTATCTAATCCTGTTTGCTCCCCTAGCTTTCGTGCCTCAGTGTCAGGAGTTGTCCAGGGACTCGCCTTCGCCACTGGTGTTCCACTTGATATCTACGCATTTCACTGCTACACCAAGTATTCCAGTCCCCCCTCCAACCCTCGAGCAAGGTAGTTTCCAATGCAGTTTCCGAGTTGAGCTCGGAGATTTCACATCCGACTTACCTCACCACCTACGCACCCTTTACGCCCAGTGAATCCGAACAACGCTTGGGACCTCTGTATTACCGCGGCTGCTGGCACAGAGTTAGCCGTCCCTTCCTCTTTCGCTACTATCAATGGTTCAGCTATTAACTGAACCAACTTGTTCGCAAATGACAGGGGTTTACGGGCCGAAGCCATTCATCCCCCACGCGGCGTCGCTCCATCAGGCTTGCGCCCATTGTGAAAAATTCTCGACTGCTGCCACCCGTAGGTGTCTGGACCGTGTCTCAGTTCCAGTGTGGCTGGTCGTCCTCTCAGACCAGCTACCCGTCTTAGCCTTGGTGAGCCGTTACCTCACCAACTAGCTGATAGGCCGCGGGCTCATCATGAAGCGCCAGGCCTTACGGTCCCCAGCTTTGACAATCGGGAGATGCCTTCCAATTGTCACATCCGGTATTAGCTCGCCTTTCAGCAAGTTATTCCAAACTTCACGGCAGATTACCCACGTGTTACGCACCCTTGCGCCGCTCCAACTACAGAATATTGCTACCCTGCAATCAGCGCTCGACTTGCATGTCTTATCCACGCCGCCAGCGTTCGTTCTGAGCCAGAATCAAACTCTCCGTTAAAAAACGTTAGTTGATTTGACTGATGTTCAGTTCTGTGAAGAACCGAACGGTCTATTCATTGCCACATTCCGAAGAACGTGGTTTTTATCTTAAAACTCTTCAAATGGTTCTACTAACAGAACCGTTTTGAAGGGGCTCTAAACTTATCGCACAAATCAATTTTCAATGAGCAGCGTCCCGAATGAACGAGACGAAAAAAATTTGGTTACCACAGGTTACCAGCAGTTACTATAAGTTACCGTAGGTTACCGAGAGCTTTTCGGGTTTGCCCTAGCTTATCCTGCAACCTCGAGCCATTAGCGCAGCTTTAACCGCTGTTCCCATTCAGGGGACAAGAAACCTGAGAGCCGATTTAATTTCTTTAACTCGGCCTCTCAGACCTCTGGTTAAGTTCGCAGCTAGCTTATCGCAACTGCGCCGACTGTCAAAACTTATTTTAACTTATTTTGTCGGAGCCGGACACCCGGCGAAATCTGGACTTTCCCCGAATTTAGCAGCGGTGGTCTTGAACCTCTTTGCCGCTGTTTATCTCACAAAGAACGTGCGTAGAAACTATCCTCAGGCCAAAATCTGCGCAAGGGTTTTTTTATATTTTTTTGCAAGCGGCTCAATTAGTCCCAATTTACTGGGGTTCTTGCCGAGATTTGGGACGTGAAAAAGTGGGATTGGCGAAAGGAGTTCGGTTAAGGTCGAGGGATTGGACCGTATTGCGGGGAGTGATGCGTGATGCGTGATGGGTGAGGGGGACCGTGTTGCGCGGTGCGTGTTCCGTGATGAAACATGGTCGTCAATATCCATTAGAATCACCTTGATTTCGTGTGACTTGGACGCTTGCAAGGCATTCACACTAAGAAGCGTATGATTGATGACGCCGAGGCGATTTGGGGCGACGATGATCACGCGGCAATTAAGGGCACAAATGAGGTCGAGGGCGGTGTAAGCACGTGATGCGTGATGAGTGATGCGTGAATGAGATTTTGGTTCGCCGAGGGGCGCGAGGAGACCGCCCGCGCCTTCGATTAGAAGAGCAGGATTTTCGATTCTCGATTTTCGATTTTCGATTTTGGCGAGGCACGCCGTAACGGAATGAATGTGCGCGAGCACGTCCTCAAATTTGATTCTGCGATGTTGTCTGCGTGCAGCAACAAGTGGAGCGATTGGGTCTGAGAAATGAAAAGGATTAATCTCGTCCAAACTTAGATCACCGTTTTGAAGAGCGTGAAGGAGTTCTGCATCGGCACGCCCGCCGGAACAGAAAGGTTTAATCGCGAGTGCGCGAGCGCCAGTTTGGCGAAGATGGGAAAGGAGCAACGAAGTGAGCAGTGTCTTGCCTGCGCCAGTGTCAGTGCCAGTGACAAAAATGATTCGGCGCTTCTGAGCGGGTCGCACGCGAAGGAATTAACCACGGATGGACACGGTCTGTAAACCCGATTCAGAACACTCATAAAGTAGCAAAAAGCATTGTAAATTAAAGGTAAATTCGTCACTACTCGCCAGAATTTTCCACTACTTTTCATCCCTTTCACTGACAGTCAGGCTGCAATCCGGTCGGCGGCGAAGTGGTTGCCGTAACGCTTGCGCGGGTCGAGGTCCGCCCGCTCGTCGGCAAACTTAAAGCTCACAAGACAGTACAGTTCTCTAAACAGACGTAGATTGATCAACTCCCGGAAACATTTTCATTTCGGCCAAGCCCGCAAAGCGATTTCAGCAATGGGCAGCAGTTCCTTGCGGGTCGCCCCCGTGGTCGCCTGAACGGTCAGGCCAAAGTTGACGGCCAGCACGAAATGTGCAAACGCGTCCGGGTCTGTGTCAGCGGGCAGGTCGCCCTCGGTAATTGCGCACTGGAAGCGTTTGCGCAACCCGGCAATTGCGCCAGCGCGCTGCGTGGCGAATTCCTTCCGCAGAGGATCATCCCCGCAAGAAAGTGCGCTATGTACCCACAAACAAGTTGTGGGCGTTTGTGGATCGGTCAGCAGATCAATGACCGATTGAAACAACCGCTCCACAACGGCCCGCGCGGTCGGTTCTTGGAGCGCGTCATGGAGATATGCAGAAGGCCCTTTGAAATAGCGGTCCAACGCCTTGCGGAAGAGGGATTTTTTGTTGCCAAAAGCTGCATAGAGGCTCGGACGTTTAATGCCCATCGCATCTGTGAGATCGGAAAGCGACGTGCCAAGGTAACCCTTTCGCCAAAAAACCTCCATCGCGCGATCCAACGCTTTCTCGGCGTTGAAAGCGCGGGGACGCCCGGGTGCCGGTGTAACTTTCTCGCGTTTCATACCGGTAAATGAATAATCCATTGACAGGTTTCTGTCCACGAGGTTTGATTCTATACCGAAAGGTATAAAATTGAAAACTAACCAACAAAATATCGAAAGAACAAAAGTTATGAGCACCAATAAACTTTCAGGAAAAATCGCCCTGGTCACCGGAGGCAGCAGCGGCATCGGACTCGCCACAGCCAAACGATTTGTGTCCGAAGGCGCGTATGTCTTCATCACGGGCCGCCGTCAGCCAGAACTTGACGCTGCTGTGAAACTCATAGGGAGCGACGTTACCGGCATCCGTAGTGACGTCTCCGACATTGCAGACCTCGACCGTATCTGTGCCACCATTAAAAGCGCAAAGGGTCGCCTCGACATTCTCTTTGCCAACGCCGGAGGTGGTAGCCTTGTTCCTCTTGGTCAGATCACCGAGGAGCATTTCGACAAAACTTTCAATACAAATGTTCGCGGGCTGCTTTTCACTGTCCAGAAGGCGCTGCCGCTGATGCCGCCCGGCTCGTCAATTGTCCTCAATGCGTCCACCACCTCCATCAAGGGCACGCCAGCCTTCAGCGTTTATAGCGCAACGAAAGCAGCCGTGCGGTCATTCGCGCGCAACTGGACGCTCGACCTCAAGGAACATAAAATTCGTGTCAACGCCATCAGTCCGGGTGTTGTGCCCACTCCGGGCTATGACCTGATGGGACTGACAAAGGAACAGGTGCAGGGCTTCGTGGACTCCATGGCTACCGCCATTCCGCTCGGTCGTGTCGGAGTCCCGGACGAAATCGCCAAAGCAGTCGTTTTCCTCGCATCCGACGACAGCAGCTTCGTCAACGGCATCGAACTCTTTGTTGATGGCGGTATGGCGCAAATCTAGCGGAGCACGAAAAGGGAAGAAATATAACTGGTTTGTCCGAATCGAGTAACCAGTCCCGCTTCTACCGCGTGAGTGAACGCGAGTAGTGGCAAAGTATCAGCGAGTTCTGACAAGTAGTGGCGAATAGTGCAGCGACTCTCCGCTTTACTGACTGTTTCGCTGACAGTGGCCGTCCACCCTGCGAGCAAACCCCGATAAACAAAGCGCTTCATTAAACTCGCCACAGGTGGACACCGATGAACACGGAATTTTAGTGGAAGGATTTCGGAGAAGTGAGGACGATAAATTTGGAGGATTTGACCTGACGGATTGGTTCCCCTAGACTCCGCGCTCCCCGTAAGACGGGGAGATTTATGAAAGTTCTCGTTTGTGACCCTATCTCGCCAAAAGGCATTGCTCTTTTGCAGCAGCGGCCGGAATTCGAAGTGGTCGTGTTGCCGAAACCGCTCTCGGAAGCTGAATTGCTGCCGGTCGTACGCGATGTAGCGGCGATGGTGGTGCGGTCGGAGACGAAGGTAACTGCGAAAGTAATTGAGGCCGCGCCCCAATTGAAAGTCATTGGTCGAGCCGGGGTGGGAATAGATAATGTCGATGTGGAAGCAGCGACCCAGCACGGCGTCGTGGTGATGAATACGCCGGCAGGGAATACAATCACCACGGCAGAGTTGACGTTTGCGATGATTATGAATGTGGCGCGAAAGATCGCGCAGGCGCATGGGACGATGGTGGCCGGGAAATGGGATAAGAAACAGTTTCAAGGGACTGAGTTATTTGGAAAAACATTGGGTGTATTGGGAGTGGGAAGAATTGGAAGCGAAGTGGCGAAACGAGCAATTGCATTCGGAATGAAAGTTGTGGGTTATGATCCCTTTTTGCCAGAAGCGCGCGCACGCGCAATGGGCGTCGAACTGGCTGGCGAGTTAGACCAGGTTTATCGTGACGCGGATTTCATAACAATTCACTTGCTGGCGACGGAGCAAACGCGCGGGATGTTGAATACAGCCGCGTTCGCAAAAATGAAGCCCAAGGTTTGCGTCGTGAATTGTGCACGCGGAGAGATCATCGTTGAAAGCGATCTGATCGCGGCTCTGGATTCCGGAAAGGTCGCAGCGGCTGGGTTGGACGTTTTCGCCGAGGAACCGTTGCCCGCGGATCATCCGTTTCGCAAGCATCCAGGCATTACGCTGACGCCGCACCTGGGCGCGAGCACGCAAGAGGCGCAGGAGAAGTGCGGCATCGAAGTCGCGGAGGTCATCGCGGGCTACTTGCTTACGGGCGAAGTGCGGAATGCAGTCAACTTGCCTTATCTCGATGCGAAGACCTATGAGCAGGTGCGGCCATATTTGGTGCTGGGAGAAAAACTCGGGAAATTGGTCGCGCAACTGGCACGCGGGCAGGTGGACCGATTGCACGTGACTTACGGCGGCAAGGCGCAGGAATTGCCGAACATCGATCCGATTACACGGGCGATTTTGATGGGATTTCTTTCGCGGGCAGCGGTTAAAGATCTGAACAATGTGAATGTGCGGAGCATGGCTTCGACACTCGGCCTCACCGTCGAAGAGAAACGTTCGAACGAGCCGGTCACATTCAATGAATGGCTGCATTTGCAGGCATTTCGCGGGCAGGAGAAGATTAGTTCGGCCGGGGGAACTTTTTTTGGCTCGCCGGACAATCCGCGCGTCGTCCGGGTATTCAGCCAACCGACGGAGATTGTGCCGTCCGGAGTGGTGATGCTGCTCAAAAACAAAGACCGCCCTGGGATTGTCGGGTACCTCGGAACGCTCATGGGCAAGCATAAGGTTAATATTGCCAGCATGAGCCTGAGTCGTGATACTGCTGGTGGTCATGCGTTGACCGCTTTGAATTTGGATAGCGTGCCGCCGCGGGAAGTGTTGGACGAGATTCAAAAGGACCCGGACATCAGCGATGTCAATGTGGTCGAATTGTGAGCAAAATCAGATAAAATTTATGAAGAACACGATGAAATCTCTGGTCCTGCTGCTGGCGGCGGCGCTAATGTCGACTCGGGCCTGGGCGGCAGAAGACGCTGCTTCAACCGACGCCAAATCGAAATCGCCCGCGAAAGCGAGCGAGCTTTTTGGCGACAGCGTGGTGGCGAAAGGAAAGGGCGTGGAAATTAAACGGAGTGAATTGGATGACGAATTCATTCGAGTCAAGTCGCAGGCGACAGCGGCCGGGCGTTCAATTCCGTCTGAGCAAACTGCGATAATCGAGCGGCAGATTCTGGATTCGTTGATTCAGTTTCGGCTGCTTTTGGGGAAGGCCACCGAAGCTGACCTTACGAAGGGAAAAGAGCAATTTCTCGCTTCCTTGCAGCAGGCCCGGACAAACCGGAACCAAACGGAAGAGGAGTTCAATCAATGGCTGGCTCCGCAAATCAGGTTGTTGGGCATCAGTCGCGAGCAATGGGAAAAGCAAAACTCGGAGCAAGCCGCCGCAAGAATTGTCCTCGAACGCGACATGAGCGTGAAGGTGTCAGCGGATGAAGCAAAGAAATTTTACGAGGATAATCCTTCAAAATTCGAACAGCCCGAGATGGTGCATGTCACCCATGTCCTGATCGGCACACAGGATCCTGCGACACGTTCTGATCTTCCGGACGACAAAAAAACGGCCAAACGCAAATTGGCGGAAGACATCCTGAAGCGGGCGCGATCCGGGGAAGACTGGGGCAAGTTGGTGAAAGAGTATTCCGAAGACCCCGGTTCAAAGGACAAAGGCGGCGAATACACCTTCGCCCGGGCGAGCGCCGATCCGACTCACGCAATGGTGCCTGAATTCGAGAATGCCGCCTTTGCGATGAATACAAATCAAATCAGCGACATTGTGACGACCTCTTACGGTTATCACATCATCAAATTGCTGGAAAAACTGCCCGCGAAAAAGGAGCCGTTTTCAGGCCCCGAGACCAAATCCATTCTTTCGAAGCAAGACGGTCAGAAAGCGACTATTGTCGACATTCTGAATCTGCAAGGGATGACAAAGCAGTTCCCAGACTACATTAAGAAGTTGAAGGAAGAGGCTAAAGTGGAAATCCTGGATGAGAGACTGAAGGCCGTTGATTTGAGCGCGGCAGAAGGAGCAGCCGCCGGGTCACAGGCACCAACGCCTTCCCCTAAGTAGGGCTGGTGACGGGTGATTTGTAACTCCTAACCGGTGAGTGGGGAGCGGAAGGCTTCCTCAGTACTTCTTTGTAAACTTTTTGTGGCTCTCTTCGGGAGTGGGCGCGGCGCCTTCGAGTGAGGAAGCTTGCTCAGGTTCGGCGGACTTTGCGGTTTCCGCAGGTGTTTGCGGCTGAGGTTTCGCCTCTGCTTGCGCTGAAGGAGATTCAACGACTTCGACAAATGCCATGCGCACAGCCATCAAAGTCTGCTTGAGCAGGGATTGCTCTTCTTTGCTGAGATTACCTTTGGTTTTGGCTTCGAGCATTTCCAAAAGATCGATGAAGAGCTTCGCTGCTTCGAGATCCTGCATCGTCTTGCCCGTTTCCGGATGGGGTGTTTTCCCCATCAGCATCAGGGCCATGTTGGACTGTTGCATGACCAGATGCGCAAAGAGCGCGGACATCATCTCGTCGCGGGCCGGTTCGTGAGCGGAAGTAGTTTTGGGCTCGTTCATGACGGGTCACTTTTGCGCTTGGCGCGAATTTCGGCGAGCAGAAAATGAATGAGCCGGCGGAGCCGCGCTTCAACGTCGACTGTCTCGAGAATGGTTTGGCGCTCGACGGCGCCTGGAAGAACGGCGCAAGAAACGAGGTCGGCCGCTTGTTCAGGATCAGTAATCGAATCCAGGTAACTGAGAATCTCTTTGGGAGAAAACGATGGCGAGGTTGAACTTTCTTTCGAACCTTTTTCGGGAGACATGACCGGAAACGGAAAAGGCAGGCCAAGTTCGATCCGTTCTTCGAGGAGTTCGCGGACCTTGGCCACGAGAGCATCAACTTTGACATTGTCGCAAGGAGGCGTCTCCAATGGCCGAATGCGCTGAATTCGGTAAGGTTTATAGCGTACGGCTTCCTTGAGTTCGACCCGGGCCAGACCCTGAAGGATTAAATGCGAGGTGCCATCGCTATGGCCGACCGAGACGCGAATAAGGCCAAGGCCGGCGATGGGCGCGGGCGTTTCCCGCGAATTGCCTGGACGCTGCATGGCCACGGAAAACATCCGATTCGAATGCAACGCGTCCGCCAGCATCTGGCGATAACGGGGTTCGAAGATATAGAGTGGAAGCAAAGCTTGAGGAAACAGCGTGGCATTTGGCAATGTCATCACTGGAACCTCAGGCGGTATCTTCATGGCGTTAATGTAGGGGACATGGCAGTTTAATCAAGACAGGGGATTACAGAAGCACGAAGCCCGAAAATCGAAATCCGAAGGAAGACCGAAATTCGAATTCGGAATAAGGAGAACGTCTTCTTTCTCAGCGCCCGGGATTCATTCGGGCTTCGAGTTTGTTTCGAATTTCGTCATTCGAGATTCGAATTTTTTTTGAATCCGCTCTTGCCAAAGTCGCCGGAAGGCTGCATCTTCGACGACGCTATGAAAAATCGAATCGGGCTCGTAATTCTCATCGTTGTCTGTGTCGTACTCGGCGTTGGGCTTATCAGCATTAAGCGGCAGTCGGATAAGCAAAACGAAGTGAATCAAACTTCCATCCAAACATTCTCAAATAAATGGGTGGTGACGTCGAGTCAGCTTGATGAACAAAAGCAACTGGAGGCTGAGCTTCGCAAGGATCTCGATAATGAGAAGAAGACCTATAGCGAATTGACCAATAATTATTCGCAAGTCTCCGCGAACCTGGCACAAACCGAGACGTCTCTGAGAACGAGCGAGCAGGAGATCGCCAAGCGCGATGTGAAAATTGCCGAACTGGAAACGCAAAACCAGGCGCTCGATAGACAGGCGCAGGATTTGAGCCTCGATATTACGAATCTCTCGGCCAAGATTGATGACACGCAGAAGAAGCTCCTTGCCTCTGAGGGCGACAAGTCTTTGCTCGAAAAAGAACTCAAACGCATGGTCGCCGAAAAGGCAGAATTGGAACGGCAATTCAACGACCTGACGGTGTTGCGCGCGCAAGTTGCCAAACTCAAAGAAGAGCAAGTGATTGCTCGCCGCATGGATTGGACCGCCCGTGGAGTTTATGCTGCTGCCGAACAAAAGGGCGCGCAGAGGCTGATTCAGGGGCTCATCGCTCCTTCACAAGCCCGAGCGCCAAAAGCCAATTACGATCTTAATGTCGAAGTCACCTCCGACGGCAGTGTTCGCGTCATTCCGCCCATGACCAATAGCCCCCCGGCGAATGCGACGAGCCCGCCGGCTCAATGACCCGCGACAATCTGCTGGTTGATTCTCATGGCCGTGTTCTCCGCGATTTGCGGATAAGCATCACCGATCGGTGTAATTTTCGCTGTCTCTATTGTCTGCCCGAAACCGAGGCAGCCCATAACTTCTATCGCGGGCGTTGGGCAAATCTGCCGGACTCGACCCCAATTATTCAGCAATGGGTGCCGCGTTCGAAGATTTTGACTTTTGAGGAGATTGAACGCGTCGTTCGGATTGCCATCGGTCTTGGCATCCAGAAGATTCGCCTCACTGGCGGCGAACCGCTTCTACGCAAGGGAGTCGAGGACTTAGTCGCTCGCATCGCCAATATTCCAGGCCTTCAAGATCTGGCGATGACGACGAATGGTTTCCTTTTCCCCGAAAAGGCGCGTGCATTGCGGGACGCTGGATTGCGGCGGATTAGCTTCAGTCTCGATTCGCTCGATGCTGCGAACTTCAAGAAAATTACCGGACGTGACGGCCTCGAAGAAGTCTTGACCAGCATCAAATTGGCGCGGGAGTTGGGATTTCATCCGGTCAAAGTCAATGCGGTCGTCATTCGCGAAATAAATGACCACGAAATCATTGCGCTGGCTGAATTTGCGCGAGAACAGAATCTGAGCTTTCGCTTCATCGAATTTATGCCGCTCGACTCCGCGCGCGCCTGGCTAAAGGAGATGGTTGTGCCCGGCCGCGAAGTTCTGGGGCGCTTGCAAGAGCACTTCGCGTTGAAGCCAGTGCGTTCGGAAAATCCCGCCGAGACCGCGATGCGGTGGGCTTTCGAAGATGGACGCGGTGAGATTGGGATTATCGCTCCCGTCAGTGAACCCTTCTGCGGACATTGCAACCGTATTCGGATGACGGCGGACGGGAAGATTCGAACTTGCCTGTTTAGCGTCACTGAACACGACCTTCGCTCAATGCTGCGTGACGGCAATTCCGATGAAGATATCACTGAATGGCTCAAAGGAGTCGTTTGGAAGAAGGAGGCGCGGCACCACATTGGAGAAGTGGATTTCGTGCCAGCAAGCCGTTCGATGAGTTGTATCGGCGGCTAAACTGCGTCCACTCTGGGCGCAGATGCCACCGGCGCGCTCGTGGCGGGATAGACGGCGGGGCTGTATCGCAGATCAGCCGCGGCGTCGGCTGACGCTGTCCCGGGCGGAATTTGTCGCGCCCATCATGCCATCCAGCTTGCTGCGGCTGGTCTCCGACACAGCCGCGGTCCGGGCGTTGAGAGAACAATGCTTGACGCACGAACCGTGAGTTGTGATATGTTGCGGTGAGCTCATCCAACGCGTTGGGTATCTCGGCTTTGATGAACAGAGCCACCCCGCGATCGTAAAGCGCTTTTTATGGCTGAATTGAAGTTTAATTGCTCGAAATGCGGGCAACTCATTGCTTGCGACGAATTGTGGATTGGCCACCAGATTAATTGCCCAACCTGCCAGACCGAACTCTCCGTTTCCGCGCCACAAGAAGCTCCAAAACCAGCCCAGGGCAATCTCCTCGTGCCTCAAGTTCCTGGAAGTACGCGACTTTCAATTGGCCAGGCGCGGCATCAACCAGCGACGACGCCGCCTCAGGCAGGAGCCTCGACCGGAGCGACCTCGTTTCGCGCGCGCGGGAAGGCAACCAGGAAAAAGAAGGGCAACAGTCCGGCAGTGAAATATGCCATTGCAGGGGTCTGCATAGTCGCAATAGGGGCGGTTGGTTATTTCGTTGGCTATCCACAATTCCAAAAATGGCAGGACAAAAAGAAAGCGGACGAGGAAGCGAAAAATGCGGAAGTGGCAAAAGTCTCGGCCGCGACGAATGCTCCTCCGCAGCCAGCAATGGTGCCGGCCGTTTTTACGTTGGATCTCGCAACCGCGAACATGTCAGAGGGCAAGGTCAATGGGACCATTTCAGGTTCCAATTTCGTGCCCGATAATATTCGCGTCGATCAAATTGGTCCGGCCCAGGTGCTGCGATTTGTACAAGGTCAACCGACTTCCCCCGAACGCGAGATCCTGATCTATTTGCATCCCAAGGCAGGTGAAACGCTGGCGGGCCATAATTGGACGGTCTCGCAGGACCAGAAAACGGGCGCGCCGCAGGTAGGAAAACGGTGGAAGCCTGATCCAAACCAGCCGCCGAAAGTGCAGACCTATAACAATGGTTACGCGATGAAATTGGAGTTGGGCCAGATGAACGGCAGCATACTTCCAGGAAGAATTTTTATCGCGCTCAATGATGGCCAGCAAACCGTGGCCGCTGGCAAGTTCGAAGCAACGGTTAGCACACCTGTGCCGACTCCAGCCGCGGCGACTCCCCCGCCGGCGCAGAATCCCAACGCCCGATATGCCAAACCCCAAAATGCGGCTGGCACACCCGTGGAGCAGCGTTATGGTGTTCAGTAGCCGGCGCTTAATAATCCTGCGCTGCTTAAAACGTAAAACGCAGACTTGGCGGTCCCGTTTCACGCGCGCATGACATAATTCTTCGCTGCCGCATAAATGCGGCGTTTCTGGGCGCAGTGGAACGCTGCATTTAGGCGGCAGGGGCAAGTCTCAGAAGAAATTTGTCTCACGCCCCCGTTTCACCCGGACGGATCAAGACACTTGCGTTAGGCGGCATTCCGCTTACTCTGTGCCGCGCGTACCTGCCCGTGAGCCGGCGGGCAGCAGCATGATTCGCTCGCTTGTATTCACCACCCAGGGACGCCTGCACAGCCGTAACATCGAAACGTTTCTGATGCCGGCTCTGTTGAGCGATACAAATCTTTTTCTCTGGGTGGACCTGGAGAGTGCCACGCCTGACGAGGCGAAATACGTGCTCGAGGAAGTTTTTCATTTCCATCCACTGTCAATCGAAGATTGCATTGCCCCAAGCCCGTCGCCAAAGGTCGAGGATTACGTTCCAAGAGAGGACGACAAGTTTACGCCCTACCTTTTCATCGTCATTCATGCTGTGGACTACAGCCGCAAGGACGGCGTTTTTGCCACGAGCGAACTCGATTTTTTTCTCGGGAAAAATTATCTTGTGACTTATCACGCCGGCCCGCTCAAGAGCATCAGCATGACCGAAGAGCGCGCGGTGAACGGAACCGTACATGTTGCGCGCGCGCCAGACCGCGTCGCTCACTGCCTTCTCGATTCGATCGTCGAAAACTATAAACCCGCCCTTGACGAACTGTCTGTGGAGATTGCCGAGCTCGAACAAGAGGCATTGCAACAGCCGACACGCGAAACTCTCAACCAGATTTTGCAGATTAAGAAAGAGGTGATGCACCTGCGACAAATTATCGGGCCGCAGCGCGAAGTATTGGGGCGATTCGCCCGAGGCGAATTTAAACTGATACGGGCTCACCTGGTGCCGTATTACCGGGACGTTTATGACGCGCTTTATCACATTGGAGAATTGGCACAAGGATATGCCGATTCACTCACCGGCATTTTGCAGGTTTACCTCAGCATGTCTTCGAATCAAACCGGCGAAGTGGTCAAGCTGCTGACCTTGATTACAATTATCACGACGCCTCTGATGATGATCGGGACATGGTATGGAATGAATTTTCATGACATGCCCGAACTCGGCTGGAAACACGCATACCCTGGCGCATTCGCCCTGATGGTAGTTTCAACGGCTGGGACGATCTGGTATTTTAAGCGGAAGAAATGGTTTTAGCCTGCTCAGATTGTCAACAGAACAGCTGCGAAGAAAGTGCGGAACTTGATGCTAAATAGATCAGGCAATATCCTCGGATGATGAAAAAACTCACAACTCGCAAGTGCCATCACGATGGAGACTCGGCTCATCGGGCGATTCAAAGTTCGCAAAAAGCCGCCACGGGCAACCGCAAATCGAAGGTTATAGCTGGAAAGGCTCAGAAACCGAGAATGACTCGTGAACTGGCGGAAGCGCGCGCGGTAGGCAGGCCCGTCGGTACGAAATTCGATGGCACGGCTTTTTTGCGATCGCTTAAGAACTGAACAACGAATATTGACGGGTGAACCAAGACAAAGGGAAATTTCCAAAATTGTAAACGTGTTACAACTCGATGGCCGCAAAATCCAGTTTTCTTGACAAGGTATTAGGCCGCATAACGCGTCTTGACCGGGAGGGCTTGCAAAACGTCGTTCAACGGCTCGCGCGAGAACGAAGTTTTCTCGAAACGCTTTTCAACACCATCGAGGATGGAGTCCTGGTGGTGGATGAGGCTGGGCGAATACTTTACTTCAACCAGGCGGTAACGCGTTTTCTTGGATTGAAGCCCGACGTCGAGGGGGAGCAAATCACCAACTTCATCCCCGAGCTGGACTGGCAGAAGATTTCCAACTTTGACCGCTCGGGCGGACGCGGAGTGGTGCGCCATGAGTTCGAAGTGCACTTTCCGCGACCGAGATTCCTGCGGCTGTACGCTGCTCCGCTGGACGGAGAGACGACCGGGAGCGCCGGCGTGGCGCTTATATTGCATGATGCGACCGAAGCGCGGCAGCAAGCCTTTGAAGCAATTGAGAGTGAACGCAGCCAGGCCCTCACCCTGCTGGCGGCGAGTGTCGCGCATGAAATCGGCAATCCATTAAATGCCCTGCACATTCATTTGCAGTTGATGGAGCGCGAAATTCGCAAGCTCAAGGCCGAAACCGGGACCACCCGATCTAATTCGCCTTCGAAGGCCCGGACACGCCCGCGCCCGCAAACACTCACTCCTGAAATCGACACGGCTGAAATTGCGGGCAGGCTGGAACAATTTCTGGGGGTCGCCAAGGGTGAGATCGATCGACTGGATTACATCGTCACGCAATTTTTGCATGCCATCAGGCCGACGCCGCCACAATTCAAACTTGCTTCGTTGAACGATGTGGTCAACAAAACACTCACGACGCTCAAGCCGGAGTTGGAAAATCGTGGATTGAATTTGAAAACGAGGCTCGCCAACCAATTGCCGTTGACGCCGATTGACGCGACTCAAATCCAGCAGGTGTTGGTTAACCTGGTCAAAAACGCGAGCCAAGCCATGACCCGTGGAGGAATGCTTACAGTTCAAACCGGTGAGGGTTCGGACGCGGTTTGGGTGAGTGTGGCCGACACCGGTGGAGGAATTCCGGAGGAACAGCTTAACCGAATTTTCGAGCCCTTTTACACCACGAAAAAGAAAGGGACCGGCCTTGGGTTAATGATTGTGCAACGCATCGTCCGCGCTCACAATGGACATATCGAGGTGGACAGCCAGGTCGGGCGCGGAACAATCTTTCGAATCTGGTTACCTTTGCACGAGCGCAAGCCTCGGTTGTTGGAAGCGCCGGCGCATGATTGATAAAGTTACATCGTTACCGGGTTACATAGGCAGCATGGGAATGGTGAACCTACCCCTCCGAGAGAGATGATGACGCCGAGCTTGTTGATAGTAGATGATGAGAAAACGCAGCGCGAAGGGCTTCGCGCAGCGCTGGAAGATCGCTACGATGTCTATCTCGCGGAGGATGCCAAAACAGCGACCGAACTGCTGGAGCGGGAACATTTCGATGTGCTGCTGACTGATTTTCGCCTGCCCGGCGAGGACGGCATGAAGCTGATTGCGCGCGCCAAGTCACTTTCCAAACCGCCTATTTGTATTTTGATGACCGCCTATGGCTCCGAGGAGGTGGCCGTCGAGGCGATGAAGCGCGGCGCGGATGATTACATCGCCAAAGGCCGAATGCAGATCGACGAGCTGGAGATGCGGATCGCCCGTGCTTTGAAGCAGCAGAAATTGGAAGTCGAAAATGTCGCTTTGCATCAAAGGCTCGATTCCAAATTCGGGATGGACAACGTCGTCGGCGAATCCCCGGCGATGAAAGAAGTTCTGGAGACGGTGCGACAAGCGGCGCCATCGACCGCCACAATGCTGCTGCTGGGGGAGACCGGGACCGGCAAGGAGCTGATCGCCAAAGTGATCCACCAGTTGAGTCCACGAGCCCGGCAGCCTCTCGTGACCGTCCATTGCGCCGGTCTTGCGCCCACTCTTTTGGAAAGTGAATTGTTCGGGCATGAGAAAGGCGCATTTACAGACGCTCACGAACGCCGGATTGGGCGGTTCGAGCAGGCGCAGGGTGGAACTTTGTTCCTGGATGAAATCGGCGAAATCGATGCCACGGTGCAAATCAAGCTGCTGCGATTTCTGGGCGAAAGAACGTTCGAACGCGTCGGTTCGAACAAAACTTTGACGGCCGATGTGCGAGTCATCGCCGCCACCAACAAAGATTTGCAGGAACAAGTCAAAGCGGGTGCATTTCGCCAGGACCTTTATTACCGTTTGTGCGTGATTGAAATTAAATTGCCGCCCTTGCGAGAACGCGCCGAGGACATTGCGCTTCTGGCGCAAGCATTTCTGAGGGAATTTGCACAGGCAAATCAGAAGCAGGTGACGGGTTTCACCAATGACGCGGTGGAATTCCTGCTGCGATATTCGTGGCCCGGAAATGTGCGGGAATTGCGAACCGCAATTGAGCGCGCGGTCGTCCTGTGCCGCGGCGAGAAGATCGGCGCCAGAGACCTGCCGGCGGTGGTTCGAAACATTTCAACAGACGCTCCGCTGCCAAAATTTCAAACGAACAACACCTTGAGTGTTGAGGAGGCCGAGAAAGATCTGATTATCCGAGCCTTGAAAAATTCCGACGGAAACCGCACACTGGCCGCCAAAAAGCTAGGGATGCACCGCCGCACTCTCCATCGTAAACTGATCGCCTACAAATTGGAAGGCGTCTAAAAGCACATGCCCATTCTCCAGGATTCCATTCACAAACTCGAGGTCGCTGGCGGCATGCGATATATCAAAATCGGTTTAGCCGTCCTTGGAGTCGTCGCCGTAATAGCCCTCTACAATATCCAATCGTTCAAGAATATGAGCGCGCAGGAGGCGATGGATTCCGCGCAACTGGCGCGCAACATTGCCGAGGGCAGAGGCTATACGACTTTCTTCGTGCGCCCGCTCAGCATGTATTTATTCAAGAGGCACAATGAATTGGCGCCCGGTGCAGTTGACAAGCGACTGGCGGAGTTGACAGAGATTAAGAATTTACACCCCGATATTTCCAATCCCCCAGTTTATCCTTTTGTCCTCGCCGGTCTCATGAAGGTGCTTCCCTTCCAGTATGCGATCTCTGTGAAGCCGAAAATGTTTTGGTCTTCAAGAGGGGAATTTTGGCGATATGAGCCTGACTTTCTCATCAGTGCGTTCAATCAACTGCTGTTCTTTGGAGCAATTGTGGGCTTCTTTTTCCTGGCGAAACGCTTTTTTGACTCGCGCATCGCCTGGACTTCAGCGGGGCTGCTGTTCGGAGCCGAGGTGTTTTGGCGTTTCAGCGTCTCTGGAATCTCAACGATGCTGCTGTTGCTCATTTTTGTTGGCATCATTTGGAGCCTCGTCCTTGTGGATGAAGAGGGGCGCGAAATGAAACGAGGGGCGGGTATACTCGTCGTGTTGGCTCTATTGGCGGGACTGTTAACCGGAATCGGCGGCCTCACACGTTATAGCTTTGGCTGGTTAATAATTCCGGTTTCGGCGTTTTTGGCGCTGTTTGGCGGTCAACGGCGATGGCTGCTTGCCACAATTGCATTCATCGCGTTCGCGGCGGTAATGACACCGTGGGTAGTTCGGAATGAATTAATTAGCGGCACTCCTTTCGGCACAGCCGGATACGCGATGTTCGGGGCTACTCCAGTTTTTCCTGAATACAAACTGGAACGTTCACTTTCGCCCGACTTTGCTTACGGAGGAAATATCTGGCTGCGGATTCTCATTCAAAAGCTGCTGGCAAATCTAAAGGAAATCGTTCAGACCGAAGTGCCGAACCTTGGGGGCAACTGGATTGGGGCATTTTTCCTGGTCGGTTTGATGGTGCGGTTCTCGAATTTAACCGCGTCGCGGCTGCGCTATTTTGTCCTCATGTGCCTGGCGGTGTTGCTCGTGGCGCAGGCACTCGGACATACCCATCTTTCAGAAGAGTCCAGGCAGATCAATTCCGAGAACCTGCTGGTGCTCGCCAGTCCGTTGGTGCTGTTATACGGCGTCAGTTTCTTTTATTTGCTGCTGGACCAGGTTTATCTGCCCATTCGGGAATTACGATTTGTGATTATCGGCGCATTTTGCGTCATCGGTTGCCTGCCGATGGTTTTTGCATTAATTCCGGGCGGCAACAAGTCGCCTCTTTCATATCCCCCTTACCACCCTCCCACCATTCAGAAATCGGCCAGCTATGCGAAGCCAGAAGAATCAACCATGAGCGACATTCCCTGGGCCGTGGCTTGGTACGGTCAAAGGCAATGCGTTTGGTTGACTCCGAAAATGCAGCCGGATTTTGCAGAGATCAACGACCTTCAGAAACCCATTAATTCACTGCTCTTGACCAAGGTTACGTTGGACAGCCGCATCATTTCGGACTGGCTTGCAGGCGGTGGCGAAAGCTGGCCAAATATTATTTTGGAAACTGTTCAATATTCGGCGCAACGCGACACCGAAGGCAGAGATAACTGGCCAAAGCGCGTCGACTTGCGAGTCAGACAACTCAGTGACTCCACTCAGGTAAGCCCCCTGAATCTCGGCATGCAAAGCCTGAAGATCTCATCTCTGCCGTTTCATTTTTGGCAACGGGGCTGGCCGGATTTCCTCATCCTGACGACACGCGAGAATCCAACCACTAACGAGTGATTTCGTCCAAAAACAAAATTCCGTTCGCCCGTAGCCGTTGACGGGAGGAGAATCAGAGCCCCGCAACGGAGCGCTGGTTTGTGCCAGGCACAGGAAAACCGCGCCGCATCAGTTCCGCCAGCAAAGGCGATTCATTTCGAAGTGGGATATGGGCAATGACGACAACCGCTTCCGCAACAGTAGCCTCGGCGCAAATGGTATTCCGCGGTGAAGACCATGAGACCGTCTAGATCGAAATAGAAGTCGCGGGCCGGAAGTGTTCCCGGCACCGCGTCTCGAGTTCGTTGCGAGAATTCTGCAATGCACAGTCGGCAGATACACGCTCTGTTTTTCAGGTCCGGCGCGACTTGCGCAAGCAGTTCCTCCGGAATCGTCATACTGGCGCACCAGCACGGACCTTTGTGGCTGGCCGTGCCAGAGAGCTGACATTCGTTCCGCCGTTTGCAAAGCGGGCAAAGGTCCGGCGCAAATTCGCTGTTACCGTCCAGGCTCATGCTGAAACTGATTGTGCTTTTCGCCGTCGAGCGACGTACACAGCCAGCAAGTTCCCGCCAAGTGCAGCCAGCGCCAATGAACTGGGTTCCGGCACAATCGAAATCGCGTCGATTTGCGTCCTTCCACTCAGAACATCAATCCGAAGAAAACTTGCGCTTTGCAAATCCACACTGTTGCCATTGCCATCTCGCGCCCAGGATAAATCAAAGCCGGCGCCGCCGGCTGAACCAGCGTAAAGCGAACGAATCCCGCTAAGATTCAATCCATTGAAATCCGCGCTGGTCAAAGCCGGATTTACCGGCACAAATGCATTTCCGCTTCCGTCGGTTGGGAACAAGGTTCCGACATTCGGCGCGAGCCCAGGATCCAATGTGAACCAGGTCGAGCCATCGGAGCTGACTTCGACGCGCGTTGACACCGTGCTCGTAAATATTGCACCGGACGTAATCGCGCTGGAACCGCTCCCACTGCTAACGAGGAAAAACGAATTCCCGAAAATCACCGTATCAATTCCATATGGATTTGCCGGATTATTGATGATCGGCGCATTGAACTGCAACGTAAGCGAGCCGCCTGCGCCGATAGATACGATTTGGCTGGTTGAAAACGGTGGCGCAAAGGGCGTGATGCCAGCGCCTGAGGCGGGAGCGCCCAAGGCCGCGCTCGAATTTGTAAAATTCGGGCTGAAGCCGCTGCCCGGATTATATGCAATCACACCGCTGGCAAATTGCGCGCAAGCGACCAACGGCACGAGGAACAAGCCGGCAAATACCGGCAACAACAGTTTTTTCATTCTGATCTTTCAATTTGTGTCCGCCAAAGAATTCAGCAGACGATTTTAGTTGAGAGACCAGAGCAAGGTTTGAGGGTGTAGTGGCGTGCTAACGCGTGATGCCTCGGTCGGGAGGCCGCGCGCGATTTGCCGACGCTACAAAATAAAAAGCCCTCAAACCCCGCAAAATCGGAGAATGAAGGCATTCAGGAAATCCCGGCTCGCACACGCGAAACGGGCTGGCCTCATCCTTCTCTTTGCGGAGAAGTTGGTCCCGCAGAGCGAGACCACGACGAGCGCATTCAAACCGGTATCCTGACTTCAGGCTTATCCTCGCTCCCGCCTTCCCGGCTGATGAACAGCTCAGTGGCATTTGGGAGTTCGTAACCTGTTACAGTGGCGCAACCGCTCCGGATTCTCACCGGATTCCCTGACATTTGATTGCGAATTGATGAACTCGCGTTCACCGTTTTCAAAGAGCGCTCTTCTTTTAAGCGCGTCGCGAAGAGTTGCCAAGAACTTTCTGTAAAAAAATTTACACGCGTCTCATCTTTACCCCAGCCCACCCAAAAACCGCCAGCAACATCATCGTCCCCGCTAAAATCAAAACCCTCACCGCCGCCGAAGCCGCCTTAACCGCCTTTGCTTCCAAGCCAATCTTCAGATCCGCCCACGTGTCCACCAGCACCGCGCGCTTGAATGTCAGCACCCTGCCCTGCTCCGGTATGTTCGCGCGGATTGCAGCCGGACTGCTCACGGCCGCATCCTGCTGTTGCACGAGACGCTCCGCCAGCCGCATGTAAGCCGTATTCTCATCCGCCGAGTTGCGGTCAATGATATCTTTCGCATCCTGCTGGGTATAATTCACCTCTTTCCGCCCGCGCAAATCCCGGAATTTGCCTCCAAGTGCGGCCGTGTCGCCATTCGCAGCCGCTTGCCGGACATTCAACCCTATCAACGCCTGCTGCAGCTTGATATTATGCAGTTGCACACGCGCATCCTCATTGAACGCGGCGTCGTGCCCGGACAAACCGAAGGCGGATTGAAAGGCCCGCCGCGCTTGCTGTGGATCACCCCGTTGAAGCGCGTCATTGCCGGCGGCGAGAAACTCCTCCGCTTCCCTGGTGCGTTCCCGTTGGAGGGTGGATTCATTTTCCAAATACGTCTTCAAATCGACTGCGGCCGATTGCGGCGTTATTTCATCCCGCTCCAACTGCAGCGAACCGGTCCAATGCTTCACCTGCCATTTGTCGCTGAGGGAAACCTTCCAGGTAATATTTTCGAGCGGCAGATCGAATTTTGGCGCGAGCAATTCCAGGTTCAGCGAGCGCGGATTCGCCGCGCCAATCTTGCAGCTATAGAAAAGTTCAACCACCGTCGGCTTTCCACTTCGCGATTGCTGTTCCAGTGGAATCAAAATCTTGTCCTTCTCGCGCCACGGCCAAACGCCGTTCTGATCCACGAAGGCAAACCAAAATCGAGCATCGGCTGGCAACGTGAGATTCAGAAGCCGCTTGTCGCCCGGCAGCATCTCCAGCCTGGTTTGCGTCAGCATGATGCCATCGTCGGAAATCACGGAATTAAACGTGATGTTGTTCACTCGCGCTTCGAGCAAATGCGCCGCTTCATGCCGTTCCAATTTCAGCGGGAGTTGAAATTCCGGGTCCACCAGGCGATAAGCAAAATTCGCTGCGGCAGTTTGCAGATCCTGCTGAAGGTTTCGAGGAATACTCTGCCATTCAGTCGGTTGCAACGATTCTGGCAACGTATCCACCGTGACCTGCAATCGGCCCACAGTTTGCACCGTCACAAATCCTCGCTGCAGATTGACCTCCGACGCCTGCACGCCGCGCAACAATGCCGCGCTCGCCTTTTCGGGCAGCAATGTTTGATAACTGACTTGCAACAGGTAAGGTCCAATCACACGCCGATGCAATTTGACTTCCCACGCCTGCAGCCCATTGGTCACGGCCTCCGTCACGCGCAAGAAATCCGAGATTTGCTCCCCTTGAAAACGAACCCCTTCGGCATTCGTCGGGATGAACACGCGAAACGATTTCAGCCCGGTATTTTCGATTTGATATTGCAGATTTGCGACGATCTTCAATTGCGCCTCGCTGATCGTTGCATGCTGCAGGCTCGTGACCTGAATCCATGGGTCCACCTGTTGAACCTCCAGCGCGAGACTCCACGCAGTCTGCAACATGCGGAACGCCAGCACTCCCTTCTGGCGAATGCCGGATTTCGCCGGGTCCAGTGGAGTGATGCCTTCCCGGTTCGCCACCTGCAACCGCATGCCTTGCTCGGGCACAATCAGCAGCGTCCCAAGCTGTTTGCTCGCTTCGCGCAGGACAATCTGCGGCACTAACCAGTTATTCGTCGCCTTCAGCCCTGGGCCGGTCAGACCGATCGAAAACTGCTGTTGCCCTTCGGTCTTGCCGTTGAGATGCAGCGTGATCACTCGTCCCGCTTCAGACTTCAACTCAGTCCAATGAGTCAACGCGGAGCCGCTGATCGAATCCACATCAAAACCCGGCGGAAGCAAAAAGCTCAAACGAAAAATGCCAGCCCTCGAAATATTCACAGTCGCGTTCGCGGCCAGAACCGTCCGATCTTCGCCGAGCGAAAGAGTATCTTGCGTTTCAACGCGAACGTCCGGCTCGACCGCCGAGGCTTTCAACACCGCGGCAACTTTCGCATCCCCATATCGAAACGCGCGCCGCACCGTCAGGCCGGCAATCTGCGATTGCAATGTCGCAGCCACTTCGCCCGGAAAATCCTCAAGATTTATCGGCGAGAAACCCTGTGCATTCACGTTGTCCAACTGCACTTCATTTCCAATCGCGACGCCAAACAATCCAATCTGACCCGCTGCATTTTCAACAGAAATCAGTCCGACGCTTTGCTCAAACGGCAGCGGTCCGCTCGGCACCTGCGAGCGGACCAGCAACGTAAACGCATGCGACTGCGGCGGATTCAACGTCACACGCAATTTGCGTGTATCAGGATCGAATCGCCATAAGGATACAATTGAGCCGATTGGCGCTGCGCCTCCACTCGCGGAAGACTTCGCGGGATCGAGCACGTCTGTAATCGTCGCTCCCACAGGCACATCAAATGTGAGACTCGACAATTCGCCTTGCGCGGGCCGGATTGCGACCTGATGCGCGCCTTCAATCACTCCCGCGGCTGGAACATACAACTGCGAAATCTCCGCGTAAAAAACCGGCTTCTCATGTTTCACGTCGCGTGTCCGCGGCTTCCATCCGAGCCAAACATCGTTGCCAGGCGCCAGCACGAGTCTGGCGACCGTGTTGCTCCCAAAGGTGTCGCGTTGAACGGAAACCGCCTGCGACGACAGCACGTCGACATCGTTATTGAGAACCGTCAGATCAAGGCGATTGACCAGCCCATATTGCACGGGCAATACAAAGCCCGTTTCCTGCTCGCGTTTCGTCGTCCGCGCTTCGTATTGCACTTCGATATCAAATGCGCCGCTCTTTTCGGCGACCAACTGTTGCGTTCGTTTCGAGCCGATGGTCGCCTGGACAAGTTTGAGCGCGTTGCTGGGATAACTTACATGCATTAGCACCGCCGGCTCGAACAGCAACGGCAGCGACTGACCCTTTTCCGCCTGCCAATGAATTTTCGCGGTCGCCTGCGCAAACTTTTCATCAACCCGAATTTCCTGATTTACCCTTTGCGCAATGACTGCTTCCGGCTCGTGCTGAATCGTGGCTCGGACCCTGGTCGTCTGCCTCGCGCTTCCAGGCGATTCCTTCTCCGCCGCGAAACCGCCATGACCGCACAGTGTGCATGCCAACCCGCCAATCAACCACGCCGTCACCGCTGGCGCAGCCCCGCTCGCGCCCGCAGCTTCCCCTGCGCTGATCGGTTGTCGCAGCAATTGCCACATTCGCCGGATCGCGGGAATGACCCCGTGCACCACCATAAATGCCACAACAATCCCCAGAAACACTTGCGCCCCATTCGGCATGCGCAATCCGGCCCATGCCAGCAAGGTCCATCCCAGAATCCAGCCAATGGATTTGAACAGTCCTCGTTCGCTGTGCCAACCGAATAGCCAGATCAGCACCGCAAACAATGCCGGCCACGCCGAACCAATGAAACTGATGGCGGATGCCTTATCTTCGACGTTTGCGACCGTCACCGTCAATGCGCTGCTCGCCTGCTGGACCGGCGCAAGGAAAGCCAATTCCCGCGGCAACGAACCCTGGTATTGTGCGGCCAGGTCGTTCAAGTTCAGAAAAGCCACAAACGCAAGAAAAAGCGCAACGAATCCCAGCACCGCGCCGAGGATGTGCCGGGTCGTAAATTTGCGAACACTTTCGCGGCTTGCCCAGCGCCACGCGACCAACGCGCATGCCACCAGCCCAATAACCAAAAACGCCAAATACCACGCGTGCGCGGCATCGCTGCCTCCGAACATCCGCGCCACACCGGCAAATCCCGAAATATCAGGAACACCGCCAATGGGCGTCAGCGAGCCCTTGTTATAAACGAGCCGCTGGTTCGTGTCCGGTTCCACCTTCCATTCCGCCAGCATCACCGGCGCGCCAACCAGCGGAGTTCCAGCCGTTACGCGCTTCGGATCTTTCGAGCGCGAGGCCAACTTCAGATCAATCGTCAGGATCGCATTCGGATCGGCATGTTGAGGCAACGGAATTAGATTCGCTTTGGCGTCCGTCACCGGCACGACCGCCGCGCCATTGACGGTCGCGGACCACAACTGCGTCCCTTCCGGCAGCGTCACACGAAGATGCGGATTGCCCCGGTTCTTGACGAAGTATCGAACATCCGTCAGCACCTGGCCCTCCTTGGAAATCCGCGTCGTCAGCGACGCCCGATCCACGACCTGGCTCAGCGACTCCCCCTGCGCCAGCGGACTCAGCGCCAGCCGCAAATTGAAGGGGCGCGATGTATAACGATACGCCTTCAGCACCGGCGCATCAAAAAACAGACGATACTCCGCCGGAACTTCGCCTGGTTCGAGCGAAAGCAGGCCGGACGAGATTTCGACCGGCTCAGTGTGAAACTGATACGCGCTGATAATCAGCGTATGCCCCTGCTCCGATTGCGCATCGAGTGGCCGCGCACCCGTAAAGCCCAGCGTGTCGCCTTGCGCCTTGAATGGCCGTTCATATGTAGCCAGCAACGTGTAACTGCCCGAGACCGGCGTGTGCAACTGGACGACGTAACCGTTCGTCGTCTTATTCCAGCCGCGAATATCTTTGCCCGTGAACTCGACATTGAAGTACTCATCCGACAATTCGATCTTGAACGACGACACCGGCGTACCTGACACCACGTAATTCATCACGCTGCTCCCATACGCAATCCCCTCGCCAATCGAGAAAAGATGGAACGCATCCGCCTGCACCGTCTGCGGCAACCGCTCAACCCGCAACGCCGCTTGCCACGCCGCATCGCTCAATCGAAACGCCGACTGAATTCCCGCAACTTTTCGCGGAAAAAACGCTGTCGCAATCTCCGTCAACCCTTGCGTCCGCTCCGGCGTCAACCGGAATCCTGTGTCCGCCGAAACGCCGATATGCCCGCGCACAGACTTCGCTTTGGGAACATCCAGGCGCGGCAAAGTCCAGCTAAGCCCGGAAAGGGCGAGATTCTTCTCCAGGCGCAATTGAATGACCTGCCTCCCAATTTGCGGCTGCCCATACACCAGTCGCAACTCGGCTTCCGGTTGGTCTCCCGGCTCGCGCAAAAAATAATCGCTCAATCCAGCCGCGCTCAATCGCGCAATCGCATAACCTTTCGGCACGCGAAGCAACAGTTCACGCAACGGAGCCTCGCGAATTTCCAGCTCGATTTCCGAATCGATGGTCTGCTCGTTGTCGCCCAACCGATACGCCAGCACTTGCGAAACGCTCAATTCCGGCAACACCTGGTCCGCTTGAATCCGTAGCGCAAAATCCGCTCCGGAAAAGCGATACGCAAATCGCTGATTCCCCGTGACCCGCAACGCGGCTTGCGTCGTGTCGCTCTCAGGAAATTGCTCGGGCGAAATTTGCGATAGCCCGCTCGCTTGCGTCACTTCGAGACGCACAGCGCCTTCATTCACAATTCGAAAATAACCGGCAAATCGTGTCGCAGAATCGGGCCGCAGCAACATCGCATCCGCCGCCTGCGGGAACGCACCGAGCGGCGTTTGCAACTGCACTTGTATCGCGAACTGATCCTTTTGCGGCTGATTAAGCTGAACAACGAGCCGTCGCTCCGCTCCATTTGTGCCCGGCTCGACATTCCACGCTAGCACCTGCTCGCCCTGAACTCGCGTCACTTCACCCTCTCCGTGCAGATTCAACGTGACTCGGCTCAGGTCGCCCTGCATGACTTTGAAATTAAACAATGCAACCTGCCGCATGAGACCCGCGCTGACGCTGATTTGCGACAGCATTTCCGCGGAATAAAACAGTTTTCCTTCTGTTTCCGCCCGCGCCTCCTTCCACGACAGTTTCACTGCGCCGTCCGAAGGCAGATAACTGATAAATTCCGTTCCTTTTCGTTCCGGCCGCGCGGCGCCGGCAAATTCGAACTGCGTTTCAGCCTCCAGCCCTTTCAACACGATTGGTTCGAGCGTGCTCGGCGCGACCTGAAATTCCACGCTCTTCCAATTTTCCCGCTCCCGCAGCGCAGCATTAAATTTCACCTGAATCTGAAATTTCCCTCCATGGTCAAATTCGATCAGAAAACGATTTTGTTCGGCCCGGACATGCCACTGCTTGTGCGAATTCACATCCGTCAGCGCGACCGTGCCCGACAGCAGTTCCAACGTCCCCCCCTTCGAATTCTCGACATGCGCCGTCGCGCTGAGTGTAAACGCCGCCTGCTCTCCACTTAGATCGCCGACGAGTTTGAAATTCTCCAGCGTGATATTGTTCGCAATCGGCTCCGCGGCGTGCGTATTGAATGCAACGAGCAGTGTCATAAGGAACAGGCTCACGAAGGGAAACGTTGTCGCGGCGCACGTCCGGCATCGCAATGATGCAAAGCGGCATAGAGCTGCCGCACTCCCCCGAAAGCTTTCGGGGCTGGATCGAGGTCCTAATGAGCCACTTCCTCCGCCAGGTTTTGGAGTGCGGCAGCCCGATGCCGCTTTTGCTTTCGACTGTCCAGACCGACCGAATAATTTGATCGCGCTCGTTTTCATGATGGTTAGTAATTAACTGCGACTTTCTCGTCCTCGTTCTCCTCGTCCTCGATCTTGTTCCGGCTGTATTCGTGAACGAGGACGAGGAGGATTTTTTTATCTTCCTTTCATTTTCCCGCCAAACTCTTCGCCTGCCGAATCATCCACTCCAGCTTCTTCGGCCGCGCATCCGCCCCATAAACCTCCGGCACTCCGCTCAGATAGCTGAGCAGAGTGTCCGGGGTCACCTCCGTGGCGTAAGGGCTGGACGCCAGCCACTCTGAAAACGCACTCGCCGTCGCCACCAACCGCATCGCCGGACTCGCCTGCTCCAGCGCAACCGCGTTGCCATTAAACGGCACCGCCCATTCATGCTCGCGATAATCCGACGTGCCCGGAATTTTGAACCGGACTCGGACCGTAGCCAGCGGCCCTTCACCGGCCGGGTTCACCTCAATCACATAAAGCGCATTGCCAGCTTCTTGCGCCGCAATCTCCGCCGCATCCACGGTATTGTCGCGGAACTGTTCTTTCGTAAGCTGATGCTTCGCGTAACCAATCTGCCGATACGCCGTCACACGCGCCGGATTGAACTCTACCTGCACTTTGACATCTGACGCCGCGACATTCAGCGCGCCTGCAAGTTGTCCGGCAAATTCTGTCGCAGCTTCCTCGGGCGAATTGATGAACCCGTAACGTCCATCACCATTTCGCGAAAGCGTCTCCAACAGATCATCATTGAACCCTTCCCAACCGATGCCGAAACAATCCAACGCGACGCCCTGCTTCCGATTTGCTTCGACCTTTTGCTTCAGCGATTCTGGTTCAGCGTCACCGAGATTCGCCGCGCCATCCGTCAGCAACACGACTCGATTGATCCCATTCGCCAGGTAATGGCGCAGTGCGGTCTGATACGCCAGATTCATCGCCTCCTCGATATTCGTCCCGCCTTCCGGCGTCAGCCCGCCGATCTCCTCCGCAACCTGAGCCGCCTGATCTCCCGCCACTCCATCCACGCGAAGCTGCGCCGTCCGCGCAAACGTGATCACACTCAACTTATCCTGCGGCTGCAATTGCGACGCCAACACCTTCAACGCCTCCCGAATGATCGCCACCCGGTCCGCCCGCTCCATCGAACCCGAATTATCCAGCAACAATACGATGTTCAATGGCCGCCCCGCCTGACGTCCCTGCGCCGCCGTCTTGATCGAGAACCGCAACAAATCCCGATTCTGCGCATACGGATATCGCGCCCGTTCCCACGCAAACGCAACCGGAACTCCCGCCGGCGCCTCCGGATCGCGATAATCGAACGCATTAATAAATTCCTCGCTCCGAATATTCGCCGGCTCCGGCATCTGCCCCTTTTCCAGACTCGCCGCCGCCAACTTGAATGCAACGTCACTGACATTGAGAGAGAAAGTCGAAAACGCATTTTCGTGCGTCGGAAATTCAGGCTGCGGAACCGGCGGCGGTGTCGCGGGTTTTGGCGGCGCGACATCAACTTGTTGACTTGTCAGAGGCTGACTGGCCGCCTTGGTTGCAGGGAACGAGTCGTTCAACCCATCCGCTGCACTTTTGATGATTTTTGCATTCTCAGGCTTTGTGCGCACAACCAGCATCCCATCACGATCGTCATAAATAATGGACTGCCCGTCTCCTGAGTTCATATTGACACCCATCGTCTTAAAAAACTGCTGCACGTTTGCTTGGAATGTCTCCACGTCATTCGTGCGGGTCAGTGCCCGCACACCGCTTTCGCCGCTTCCTGCCACCGGAGAACCGCCCACGACTAAACCATTCATGGATTGCAGCCCTTGTCGGAAAGCATTCGTGTCCACATGCATCACGTGCGTGACCAAATCCTGAGACTGTTCCTTATCTTTGGCAGACTTCTCGTTTTCCTTAAAAGGAGCACCCATTTGACCCGCGGTAGCCGAAGGCGCAACCTTCGCGAATTTGTCGCCAATATCGACCACCGCAACGCCATTTAAACCAAGGGCTGTATCCAAAGCCTTAATAGCTTCGGTTTTTGTCATCGGCTCCTTCACATCAAAAACGAACGTCGGTGAAGGCAAGTTGCTCGCAGTGAGAATTTGCCGTCCTCTCAAGTGGCTATAAAGATCCAGCACTTGATTGAGGTCAGCGCCTCGAAAATCAATCGTCCCAGGTGGAATAATTTCCTCTTTCTCACGGCCAGAGGATTTGGTTTTCGCCTTCCGATCTTCGTCCCTGATATTCGAGTAACTCAGAGCCAACTTGGTCTCTTGCTCGTCTGGCGGCACAATGATTGAAGGCCTCTTCCGCTCATTGACCTTGCCCGCTTCAGTCCCGAGTTGCTCCAGAATGCGATAATGCGTGCTTCGGTCGTATTCCGCTGTATTAGTGGGAATAGGGACAAAATTGGTCGCAGCGGACTCCGGCACGTCAACATAGCCAACCACGTTGAGGCTATAAACATTCGACGGAGATTGCGGCTTAGGCGACACGTCAGGCCAATACAGTACGTTTGTCTCGGTTGCACCTACGATCGGTTGGGCAGCACTCGCACCAGCGGCCATCGGTGGTACTTCTCGCGATGGTCGTCGATTCAACTCATCCTTTTTAACCTCGACCAAAGCTTGCCGCGTCACCGGTGCTATCTCCTTTAGCTCCTTTTGGCGACGACCGTCGTTGATGAGATCGAGGTAATAATTCGCGGCACGATTGTTGGGGTCCTCTTTGGCTGCCTGTTTGAGCAACGCTTCGGCGTCGTCCAATCGGCCCATTTCGTAATACAACGTAGCATCCTGCAGACGCGTTGTGTTTGTGCCACTAGCCGCTGCAATTTCGCGCACCGACAAGCCCGGTTCACCTGCCAAAGGTGTCACAACTGCAGCTGGAGAAGCCGCGGCTAACCCAGGCTTATTTTCAACAGATTCACTCTCGAATGCTTTTCCAAGCACCGGAAGATCGCCAAACGTTGGCACGCCCTGCGGCTGAAGAGGGCCAACGGGCGACGCGGGCGTTTCTCTCGGCCCAAGGAGGGAAAATCCTTTTTGTTGCGGCGTAGTTATAGTTGCTCTGCCCTCATTAACTCCATCTGTAATTTGTCCAAACTGCTTTAACGACTTATCCTCCTTTTTCGTATTACCGGCTGATCCACCAACGCCGCCCGTTTCCATTCCCCACGTCCCGAATTTGACATCAGCCTTCGCCAACTCGGTCCCAAGATAAATATTCGAACCGCTCGCGTCTTTGCTCTTCTGCGCAAGCTCCGCAAGCTTTTCTCCTGCCTTCTCTGCGTTTCTTCGCGCTTCTGCGGTTTCATTCCCCATTTGTGAAGGTGGTAACGCTGGTAGCCGCAAACTTCGCATCGCCTGTGCGCTCGTAGCTGCTGGCCGCCCGCCACCCGCACCCCCTCCTCCGCCGATACCACCTACCCTTGCATCCAAAGCCGCACGAATCGAATCTGAATCAACGTTGACCGTACGCGTTTGCAGCGGAACCGGAACGGCTTGTTTCTCCGGGGTGTTTTCCACCGGAATCGGCATCCCTGTCGAAGGATAAATCCCGCCGTTCACCGCCAGCGCATCAGCCTCCGCAACCGGCAACCCGGTGGCAGGATCAATCGCACCACTGACATTCCCCGGTTCTCCTGCGACCGGCATCGGCAAACTAGTGGCCGGATCGATGGCCGGAACTTTTTCCGCTACCTTACTCTCCGAACTGTTCCTTAGAGCCTCTTCAAGCTTTTCGCGGCCCAACTGCTCGACTGCGCCGTCCGCGAGACCAAGATTGCCATTTTTGGAGTGCGCGTTATCCGTCCAGGCAACACCTCCGTTTCGTCTACGCAATAGATCCTCGTTCTGCGCAAGTACGCCTGTGTTCGACGGCACGCCGGAAATCTGCTGACGCGCGATTTCGGGTGCCGGGGTGCTGGGAGCCGAAAATGAAACACCATTTGTATCAAACCGATCTTCGCCATTGAGATCCGAGTAGTAGCGAGGATTTGAAGTATCGATTGTAAACGCGTAACTGCTAACGAACGCATTGCTCGAACTGTGAGCGGGCTGCGGCGTGTCCCCTCTTTCCAATATTCCAACCCATTGCGGGTCGCCCACCTGGTAATCGGTCGCCGTCGGGAGGACGATTTGATTAGCGGTCGGTTTGGCCGCTGATGGTGCAAGCGCGACCTCGCTTTGACGACGGTGCATGGGCTCCTTGTCGAAGACGGTTTGCCATGGCTGTCGGGTTCCACCGCCGCCCGCGCGTCTCTTGACGATGACGTTTTGCGCACCTTCTAGAGCCTGCTCGGTCGCGAGACGAGCAGTCGTTTGGTCGCTTAGCGAATTAACCCCCTGAGGTGCGAAATCAACCGGTGGAGTTGCTGCCGGAGCGAAAGACGAACCAGCACTTCGAGAAATATTCGAAGTCAAACTAAAGGTGCCATGGCTGCCGTGGCTCTGGAGGAAAAGAGTCCAGGCAATGCCAAAGATCGCGACTACGCCCGCCGCAATTGCCAACTCCCCAACTCGAACCTCTCGGCGTTTCGGCTTTGCGAATTCCTTCGGCTCAACGGTCTTGAAATGTTGCAGCAACTGGTCGCGCCGTTTAGTGCTTAGCCTGAGCGAGCCAGATTGCGTCTGCTCCTCACGAACCGCAGTCGTTTCCCGCACCAGCCCAATCGCCTGTTCCAGCCGCTCATACAAACGAGCCAGGTCGACATCCTTCGTCATCAACTCCCGCAGAGCCGCTGCTTTCTCCGCAGGCAATTCGCCCAGCAACAGCGCTGTAAGGCTCGCTTCCAATTCCTGTCGTGGCGTTTTAGGCGTTTCCGAATTCATGTTCTTTGCGGTTAACTTCTTCTCCCCTAATTCGTGTCAATTTGTGAAATTCGTGTCTTCCCTGTGTTTCCTGGTGTTAAATCCGTGTTCATCAGTGTTCATCCGTGGTTGAAAATTTTGATTGCTGTGATTTGCCTCGCGTCTTCATGGCACCACTCCATTCTTCGCCAATTCATCCGCAACCGCCTTGATCGCGTGATGCAACAGGTAACCGACATGGCTCACCGTCAAACCCGTCTTCCCGCTCATCTCTTTATAGGACATACCCTCATTAAACTTCAGCCGCACTAACTCCCGACTCCGTTTATCTAAAGTCTCCAAACTCAAGCGCACCAACCCAATCCCTTCCAGCCGTGCAATCTGCTCATCCGGCAACGGCTGCGGGTCCGCCGTGTCAACCGTCCCGTTTCCATCCTGCCCCTTCAATTCGAGCGAAACGATCTTCCCCGAATCGCGCCGATGATTCAGCGCGAGGTTATGCACGGTGCGGTAGAGCCATTTCTTTGGCTCGCGGACGTCTTCAAATTGTGCATGCAATCGCATGAATGCTTCCTGAACAGTGTCTTCGGCGACCTCCCGCGCGGCCACCAATCGAATGGCGTAAGCCAACAGGGGCGATTCGAGTGCCATAAACAGCTCCTCAATCGTTTCCGTATGGCCAGTCGCGCTGCGACCGGACGGCTCGGCACTGGCTCGTTTTTGTTGCATCAGGGCCATGCTTGGTGATTCTCCGTGGTCAGGTTCGAATCATCCAGCCATCCCGGTCCAATAGTCGCAAAGAAACATCGTGTTCACATGGTAAGACACCGGACTTCATATAATCTTAGACGAAAAATCGAACTATTTGCTCCCGATCCCAAATCCTTACCGAAGCGCTTCCGCGCCGCACAATTGGGTGTAGGTGAGTTTCTTCTGTCCTTTTCTCGTTCTCGGGCGCAGAATAAATAAGCTCTGAGCCCGAGTAAACCAATGGTCCAGGTGCTCACATACTGGAAATCTCTCCGATCCCGACGCCGGAAGCTCATCCTCTGGACCGTCGGTCTCGTCCTCTTTTACACCCTCTTTGGCTTCGTCATCCTGCCGCTCATCGTCAAGCACATCGCCATTAAGCAACTCTCCCAACAACTGGATCGCGAAGTCACCATCCGCCAGGTCCGCATCAACCCGTACGTCTTGTCCGGCACCATTCGGGGCCTGCTGGTCAAAGACAAGGATGGCGAACCGTTCCTTTCACTCGAAGAGGCGTACGCCAACTTTCAACTCTCCTCCTTTTTCGGAAAGCCGTGGATTTTCAAAGAAATCCATACCTCGCAACCTTATGTGCGGGTCCAAATCAACCAAGATTACACCTTTAATTTCTCCGACCTCGCCACGAAGCTCTCCAAGCCATCGCCTACCCCACCAAAACCCTCCAAACCGCTTTATCTCCATGTTGGCCTGCTGGAAATCTGGGGCGCGAGCGCTTCGTTCACGGATTTGACTCCCAGCACGCCCTTTCGCCGGCTGATTGGTCCGTTGCAGATTACGCTCACGCATTTCCATACCGATCCGAACAATGAAAATCCCTATGCCTTCAACGGCACGACCGACGGCGGCGAGAAGTTTTCCTGGCGCGGCCAGTTTTCGCTCGACCCGATCCAATCGTCTGGCGACTTAACCCTCGAAGGATTGGCGATCGCGAGGTACGCGCCCTTGTTTCAAGATCTCTTCCGATTCGAAATCAAAGACGGCGTCGTGGGTGTCCGCTCGACCTATCAGGTCGCGTTGAACGGCACGAACTATTCAGCCGCGGTCACGAATGCTTCGCTTTCCCTCAAATCCTTCAAAGTCGCCGAAAAAGGCGGGGCTGAGCATTTACTCGAACTCGATGATTTATCCGTCACCAACGTTTCCGCGGATACCGCGGCTCGGACCGCTGAAATCGGCCAAATCGCGGTGAACGGCGCCAGGCTCGAAGTGAAGCGCAACCGTGAGCAATTGATTAATCTCGTACAGATGTCTCAGCCAACCGCCGATACCACAAATGCGCCCGGTGGCATTCTCGTTTTGATGCGCGCCGCCACGAATGCATTCGCCGCGCTCATCAACAGCACCAATCTCTGGTCGGCCAGAGTGCGGCAAATCGATGCGACGAACTGCGCTTTGCATTGGGACGACCTGGCCACCACCCGGCCCGTGAAATTGTCGGTCGACGAAATCTCACTGACCGCCCGCGATCTGTCTAACATTTCCGGCTCGAACCAAACTGCCATCCTTTCGCTTCGCTGGAATACTAACGGAACCGTTCGCGTCGATACCAAAGTGCAAATCGCGCCGCCATCGGCAGAGGTCAAACTCGTGGTTCACGATTTGGAATTGCGCCCGCTCGATCCGTATCTCGAACCCTTTGTCAATCTGTTCATCACCGAAAGCAAAGTCGGCCTCGATGGAACGCTTCAAATGCGGATGGCTACGAACGGCCTGCCGGAAGTGACATTCCGCGGAGATGCCCGACTCGACGATTTCGCGACCGTGGATGCCGCGCTGTCCGAGGATCTGGTTCGATGGAAGTCGTTCCAATTCTCGGGAATCGACGCGAATCTCCAACCGCCAGTGGTCACAGTAAAACAAGTCACCTTCGTCGAGCCCTTCGCTCACGTCACCATTGCGACTAACCAAACTATAAATCTGCTGGCCGCTTTGAAAATTGGGGCGACAAATTCAGCGCCCGCGGTAAAACAAACTGTGGCCGCAACTCCGCCAAAGAAAGAAGGCATGGGCCAAAAGTTGGGGGCATTGCTCAGCCAGGTTTTATCCGAGGGCACTAACACTGCAGGCGCATCAGCGCTTCCGAAGATTACTGTGGAGACAATGACGATTTCCAATGCCACCGTGCAATTCACCGACCGCTCGGTGCAACCGCCCGTCAAGGCTTCGCTTGATGAAGTGAGCGGCACAATCACGGGAATTTCTTCGGAAGAACTCCGTCGCGCCGACGTGCATTTAACGGCGAAAGCTGGCCGGACCGGCCCGATTGAAATCACGGGCAAAATCAATCCCTTGAGCCAAAATGCTCCGACCGATTTGCGAGTCACATTGGCGGATGTGGACCTCGTCCCGACGAGTCCATACGCGGGCAAATTTCTCGGCTACCGGCTCAATCGAGGCAAACTCGGCCTCCAGGTGCAATACGAAGTTTCGCAGCACAAGCTGATCGCGAAAAACGTTTTGGTGCTCGACCAATTTACGCTTGGCGAAAAAGTGGACAGCCCCGATGCCGTCAAGTTGCCCATCCGCCTTGCCATCGCGCTGTTGAAAGATCGAAATGGAAAGATTGAACTCGACGTTCCCATCGAAGGGAACCTGGACGATCCGCAATTCCACTTTGGCAAGGTCATCCTGCACGTGCTCGGAAACATCATGACGAAGATGATTACGTCCCCGTTCGCGGCCCTGGGCGCTGTCTTTGGCGGCAAAGGTGAGGAAGTGAGCTACCAGGATTTCGCGCCGGGCAGCACCGAATTGCAACAAGCCAATCTGGAGAAACTGGATACGCTTTTGCACGGGCTTCAGGAGCGGCCCGGCCTTCAATTGGAGATCGAAGGCAACTACGATCCGGTCGCCGATCTCGAGGCATTGCGAAGACAAAAGTTGGTGGCGAAATTCCGCGGCCAAAAATGGGCGATCCTGTCCAAAAGTGCGCAGGCGCAATTGAAGCCCGAGCAGGTGCCGCTCTCGCCCGAGGAATACACCGCCCTCGTGAAATCAGAGTACGCCGCGCTCCAATCGCGCGCCGAGAAATCGGGGCAAACTCTGACTTCGAAGCCTGCGCCAAAGGCAGAACGGACTCCAGTCCGCCCGCGGCCAATCTCAAAAGGCTCCCCGTCCGATAAGGGCGCGACCGGTCTGCTCAACGCTCCGGTTTCCGAACCGTCCACGCCAGCGACGGAAATTGAGCGCGAGGTTTTGGAGACCATCAGAGTGACTGACGATGAGCTGAAGCAATTGGCTGGGGCACGCGCGCGGCAGGTTCAGCAAAAGATCCTTGAGTCCGGAAAGATTGAATCCTCTCGCGTTTCTTTGGCAAACGCTGCCGATGGATCTTCAACGAATCGCACCAGCCGCGTTTATTTCCATCTCCAATAAGAACGTTGAACGGCCGCGAGGACGTCGCCCCACAGTCGCTCATTGATAAATGTCCACCAGAAACACCAAGGCATCGCCGCGGCCAACATTCACGACAGCATGCGGAACATCGGCGCGATAGTTGACGGAATCACCGCGTTCAAGTTCCTCGGCGTCGCCCGCAGATTCAACGCGGACTTTTCCTTTTTGCACCGTGAGGAATTCGCGCGTGCCTTCAAAATGGGCCGCGCTGCGCAATGCGCCGCCTTCTTTCAATTGAACTTCGTAGAACTCGACGTCTTTCTCGAGGTGCAACGGCGAGAGCGTGCGGATTTTGACATCAGAATCGGAGCGGTAATGATAAGCGTGATCGCTGGCGCGAATGACGACGAGGGAAGAAGTCGCGCCCGGGGTTTCCGCGAGTTCGCCGAGCGACATGCCGAGTGCGCGGGCGATTCGGAAGGCAACCGCCAGCGTCGGATTGGCCTGGTTGCGCTCGACCTGGCTGAGCATCGAACGGCTGACACCTGAGGCGTTCGCAAGCGCTTCCAGCGACCAACCGCGGGCAGCGCGAAGTTGTTTCAGCCGGCGGGCAAAATGACTGCCCGTCGGATCGAGGGGTTTTTGCGCTGGGTTGGGGCGCGTCTTTTTTGTCGGAGAGCTCATGGGCAAAAAGTCTAAAGTCTAAAGTCTAAAGTCTAAAGTCCAAAGTCTGGGAAAGGTCCCTGGCCAGGGACGGAAAAAAGATTACTGCGGATTAGGTGGAGATGGGTGGAGATGGGTGGAGATGGGCGCGGATGGGCGCGGATCGCCGACGGTTACATGGGTTACAAGGTTACATTGGTTGCATGGGGAGTGATGTGTGACGCTTTGAGGTTATCTGGAGCTTAAGCCAAGCGGTGCTCGTTGGTTACATGGGTTAAATGTGTTACATGGGTGAAGAGATACCGGATTTTCGGGAATTGGATTAGCTAAGTGAGCGGGGTGACGAGTGGAGTATGGAATCATGGGAATTGCGGTTGATGGCCCAAAATGTTTGCGTCCCTAATAACGGGAGGGGTGGTAAGTAGAAATACGACTTGACGTTCGAAGTGCTTGAGCCGCAGAGGTTTAACCTCAATTTGCCATGGCAAGTAGGGTGGCCAGTTTGTGTCAATTTTTAAGGTGAATGAATTGCTCTCGCCTGCCAAACGCCAAGCCAGATTGGTGACCGAAACCCGACGCAATCTGGGCCGAAACTCAGCGGAAAATGCAACGAGCCGTCATAAGCATCGTAGCAGAATACGTCTCACACTCACGACCGCTCGGCTGTTACTGCCATGTCAGCCCAGACCGCTGCGGAAGAAAGCAGGCCCGACAAACCGTTGAAACGGTTCGGGGCGGGCCGTTTGTGGCATGCGCCCACCCCACCTACCCCGAAAGCTTTCGGGGTGAAAAGCGGGCTGTTAATGAGACACATACCATCGTGCAGAAGAAATTTGTCGTGCGCCCTATATCCGATATACCGGAACTTTTTTCTTGCAAAATGGAGATGACCCCTCTAATCTAGCCACCGATCACCAGCCAAGCCACATGGGTTCGCATGTCAGGGTCTGTGCATCGATGGCCTATCAGCAGGGCGAGGACGCCAGAGTGACTTCGCAATTGAGTGTAACAGAAAAAATTTCGCTTGCGGTCAACCAAAATTCGTGGAATAACAACATTAGATGTCCCACGCCCGAAGCGACGACTGCGTCAATATCACGGCCTACGTTCCATAGACAACTTTCCGCGCAGAATGAAACGCAGTAACCGTTTTTGATTTCTTCGAAGTGTCCCATTGCTAACCACCAAAACCCTATGAAAAAAACACCTCTCATGTACAAGAAACTAATGGCAACGGGTCCGTTGCTGCTGGCACTCGCCGGAGCGAGCGTTTCGCAAGCCGCGTACACGCCCATTCCAATAACAGCCACGAGCTACAACCAGGACGCGATTGTCGAATCGAACGCGACGCCGGTGTTGAAAACTGTCACCACCGCCACGGTCGACGCCGGCACCAACAACACGGCGAACACCTGGTTTGAGCAAGGTTTCGATCTTTTGAATCCTGGAAATGGATTGCCGCCGGCCAACACAGTCTTCACGGCACAAGACAACGCGAACTACTCGTTCAGGACGCCGCCGACGTACGCTGGCCCGAACGGAATCCTGATTGACACGGTTGTGACCTCCGGCACGTTTACGTTGACCACCCCGGCTGCTTACAACAAGTTATCTTTCCTGGGCAGCGGCGGAAACGGTGGTGATGTGATCGGCGTGAAAGTAAACCACCTGGATGGCAGCTTTGAAGTGGGAAGTTTCGGCTGCCCGGATTGGTTTGGCGGCAACGGAATTGCATTTACGGCGAACGGGCGGTGTCAAAACCCTCAGACATTCACCACCGAAACTGACGGGGGAGGCAACCCACGCATTTATTTCCGGGACATTACCCTGACCAATACGACGAGCTCGGTCACCAGCATCGTGCTGTCGTACGTCAGCGGCGGCGGCAATTCTCACAATGACATCCTGGGTGTCAGCGGAGCGACGACTCCGGGCGGCCCGGTTGCTCCGATTGCGGTCACCGGTTACACGTATGATTTCGTGGTGGAAGCCGCGGCCGCACATCCTGGACGAGTCGTCAGCCAAAAGATTGTGGATAGCACCAATGTGTGGGCCACGACGGTGACGTTAGACAGCGACCTGGACACTGGAACAACATTTTACGAAAAAGGTCATAACTTTAACTTGCTCAGCAGCGGTCCGTTTACTTACGTAAATCCGGCGATTACCGCCATTGCGCAGGCCAGCGGCATCCCGGTGCATGGTTCCACCTTTTCCAACCCAGCCGGAGACCACACCTACACCATGGCCGCGGACTACACGACGAATGATGTTGTGTGGGTAAGTCCTACATTTTCGAATGCTACCATTACGTTAGTGACTCCGGCCGCTTTTACAGCGTTGTCCTTCCTGGACGCCGCCGGAAACGGCCCGGTGAATCCAACAGTCATCGTGCATCACCAGAATGGGTTCTCCGAAACGAACGCGCTTGCGATCTTTGATTGGTTTGGTTCTTCGACCCCAATATACACACCCAACGGTCGAGTGGATGTAGGTTCTGGCGTATGGGACCAGGCCAATGCAGCCACCAACGGCGGGGACCGGCTTTTCGCGAGCGATCTTCCGTTGTCAGACACGGTAAGCCCGGTCACTTCGATTGATTTGGTTTACACCAACACGGGCGGTCGCGCAGCGATTTTTGCACTTAGCGGCACCACCGGACCTGTCCCACCCATTTTCACTCAGCAACCGGCTAACACGAATAATTTTGCCAACACTCCTATTTCGTTCTCGGTCCAGGTGATTGGCACCCCGACGTTCACCTATCAGTGGCAAAAAGGGACGAATGGCGCGTTTGTTAATCTGAGCAACGGTGGCAACGTTTCTGGAGCCACGACCACCACTCTGGTAATAAACCCCGCAAACTATTTCTCTGACGCCGCGGACTACCGCGTCATTGCGTCCAATGGGGGTGGCTCGACAACGAGCGCGGTGGCTACGGCTTCTTTGATTTCATCGCTGACGGACGTCACTCAACCTGGTGATCCGATTACCCTCTTCGGTGGCGCCCCGTTCGGGGACGGAGCGGTAGGTCAGGCAATTGATAATAACCTCAGTACGAAATGGGGAGCGAACACAAGCCTGCCGATTGGATGCGTGGTTACTCCCAATGTGGGCGGAACCTTGGTCACTGCGATGCGGTTTTACACGGCAAATGACAGCACGGGACGCGATCCGGCTGATTACAAGCTGGAGGGTTCAGTCAATGCTGGCTCGAGCTATACTCTGATTGCGTCCAACTCGATGGTGCTGCCAGATGCCCGCAATAGCACCAACCGGGCTCCGGACCCGCTCCTTGACGCCGTAAAAGAAGTGAGTTTTCCCAATGTGAACGGTTATACGAGCTATCGGTTGACGTTCTCGCATCTGAAGGGCGGAGATACCTCCGGCAGCTTTCAGATCGGCGACATCGAACTGCTGGGTGTGACGACTAACCTGCCGGTCGTGGTCAGTGTTCCGGCCACCGCCAAAACCTACGATGGAACCGGGCTTTCAATTAGCGCGAGCGTCAGCGGAACTCCAGCTCCTAATTCTCGATGGCAAAAGCAAATCGGAAGTGTATTCACGGATCTGAGCGATGGTGGCACGATTTCAGGATCACAAACTCCGAACCTGGTTATCAATCTGGCGCATTTTAGTGATGCCGGAAATTTCAGGATCATCGCGACAAATTCTATTACGGCCATAACGAGTTCGGTGGTGCTGGTGAGCATTTACACCACTAATGTGGATGTGACCCTTCCGAGCGACCCGATTACCGACTTTGGCAACACGGCGACAAACAACCCTGCCACTCCGGGGGGTGCAATCGATAACAGCTTCAGTACTTTTGTGACCCGCGGCAGCGGACTCAACAATAACGCCGGGTTCCCTCCGTTCGGCGGTCCAGTTGGACTCATCGTCACGCCAATCGGCCCGAGCATCGTCACAGGCCTGCGCATTTATACGGGAGGCGATCCCTCCGCGAGTGATCCGGCGGATGTTATGTTGGAAGGCTCCAAGAATGGCGGCTCAACCTATACCACCCTTCTGCCTACGACGGCGCTCTCGCTGCCGGAGGACCGGAATACGTCGTCCCTGGGATCAGTGGATCCGCTGTTCAGCGCGCTGCAGGAAGTCCTGTTTGCAAACAATCAAGCCTACACCAGCTATCGCCTGACCTTCAATCAGGTGAAGCAAGACACCAATACTTTTTTCCTGAGCCTTGGTGAAATCGAGTTGCTGGGTGTCGTTCTTCCGAGCTTGAAAATTAGCAATAGTGGCGGCAATTTGACGATCTCCACGAGTGTTTCAGGAGAATTGTTCTCGAAGACGAACCTCATCCCCGGCGCGGATGTCTGGCACGATGAAGGCCAAATCTCGGCGGGTTCGGATGTATCAATCACACCGGCACCGGGCGACAGAGCCAAGTTCTATCGCCTGCAGGTGCAGTAACGAATCTCAAAAGCTAAACAAACAAAGGCCGGGCGCGCGCCCGGCCTTTGTCTTTTCTAATTCAAAGAGTTGAAAGAGCAGGGTGGCCAGTTTGTGGCAATTTATAAGGTGAATGATTTGCTCTCGCCTGCCAAACGCTAGTCAGATGGGTGACTGAAACCCGACCCTCATCGAAAGCTGCCGCTAGCGTGAATTTGCTTACTTTCGCGACGAACTCACTCGTCTGCCGACTGCCTCGCATTGCCGGCTGCCTGGGCCAAAACTCAGGGGAAGATGCAATGAGCCGTCATAAGCAAAATCAGTGACTAAATGGATCGCCTCGGCGCAAGCAATGGCCCGCCGATCAGCGTCCGGAATCAAAAGACAGAAATGACGGGTTCGAGTAGTGCGTTGCAAAACGGACTCCTCAGCAGAAGCGAAACAACTTGATGAAATGAAAAAATTGGGAACGAAAACTTTTTTATCTGTTGACACTTGCCCTAATGGGCGACCCTTTCACGGAACACCTTTAGGGTTGGACGTCACGCTTAGCGGCCTTAGCCGATCGGTTGCGATTCGCAACCAGATCGAGCACGAGAATTCCTTCATTTATGATGAAGCCTATAAGCGAGGCGGAAAGTAGATATTTACAGATTCGATTTGAGCTCAGCAGGTGGGACAGTTCAAGCCGCGACCTCTGCTTAAGAGCGACAACATCTTCTTCGCGGTCCAACGTCCGAAACAGATCCTCCTTGAATGATTCGTTGTCGCGAATAACCGCAGTTGGTATCCCGAGAATCAGGAGAATGATAAGTATGCCTGAAAAACACAGACCACACAGAGGGACGCACTGTTTTGATATTCTCATTAGAACGGCGGGTGCTTTGGGCGGAAGGGCGCCAGCTGAATCATTCTCACCCCGCGGGGTTTGCAGGTCATTTCCAGGATCAGTGTACCTGCACTATTGTGCAATTCGATAATTCCTTTCCACGGATCAAAAATAATGTAGCCGTCGTCTGAGTTGCTGGACGTAGCGACCCCCCACTGATGAGGCAGGCCTGTGTCGGTCCAACCACTCCTGATTTCAAAGTCCCAAAGGTCGTCATATTTTTGTCCGACAAGTCTACTTCCAACAAAATCTGCCTGTTGCCCACATCCTTTTATTTTCCCAAACGGATTAAACCAACTTAGTTGGTTTAGTAGCCCATTGTCACAGCGCATGCATCCGTCGCATAGCTCGAAAAACCCTGCGGTCGCTAAATTTATGATTTTAGCTACGTCCGTGTCGCTCATACCCCAACGATCGATACGGTTGCAACAGTCGTTACGAACAAATGCGTAAACGTTTAGCCCACCGCGCTCTTCAATCGGATCCCTATTTATCCACCTTTGCAAATTGGGATCGTAGAAGCGATAGCCGTAATAATACATGCCGCTGTTGGCGTCGATTTCTTTGCTGGAGAAGCGATAGTGGTTGAGGTTGTCGAGGGGGGCGCTGATGGTGGAAACCGTGTTGCCGAAGGCATCGTATCGGTAACCGGCGGCGATACTTTGGCTGCTGTCGAGCATGTACGTGATGTTGCCGTTGCCGTCGGCAAAATAATAGGCGTGGCTTGTCCAATTGCCGGAAGAATAGCCGTCGCTCCGGGCGAGCAGACCGCCGATGCCGCCTGCGCCTTCCATCGAGCCGCTGAGGTCATTGCCGCGAGTGTAGCTAACGAGCGGATTGTTCGACCCATCGCGTTCCTGAACGACGCGCATTGACTGTTTCAATGGGCTCACAGACCGGACGGTAGCACACTTCGTCGAAATAGGAAAATCCTGATTTCAGGACGAGTGGGATTGAGACGTTCGCTCTTCGACACTATAACGAAAGCGGCATAGGGCTGCCGCACTCCACAACCTGGCGGACTCTCCAGCGCCCTGGAATGGGGAGCCCCATGCGGCTTCACGAGCGGCGAAGCACCGGCCCTGCGGTTTTAATTGCAGAGCTTGCGCGTTCAGCCAGGCGTCAAGATGTTGATATTTTATCTTCGTTTAGGAACTTTGATTTGGTAGGCTTAGCACAGTGAACACCACCAGCAGGACGCGAAAGCGTGCCGCCTTGGCTTCGGAAACCTCTCGACGCTTTGCATTCGCGGGCTTCACGCTGATCGAGCTCCTGGTGGTGATCGCCATCATCGCGATCCTGGCCGCACTACTGCTGCCCGCGCTGAGCAAAGCACGGCAAAAAGCACTCCAATTGCAATGTCTCAACAATCAGAGGCAGATTTTCATTTCTTACCGGGTGGCACTTGATCAGGAGACGGGGGGCAAATTGGGCACTGAAGCGATTGAAGAGTGGTTTTTCAATCATGTGGCAATCACGAATGAAGGCTGGATCTGTCCCGCAACGTCGTTTCCCAACCCATATCCAAGAAACGGCGCCCAGGGCACCATCGACCACCCCTGGTGCCAACCCGTGGGAGTCGATGATATCAGACCGCTGTTGACCGATTTTGCGAATTTTCCCGGTGAGCCAAAGTTCAGGGCCAGCAGCTATTCCGTAAATGTCTGGTTGACGATGCCGCCGCCGAGCTTTGTCTGGTCAGCCGGTTCGTGGTTGGAGGATGGGCGAATGTTCGCGAGCGAGGGCCGAGTGAAATCCCCGGCATTGACACCTTTCCTGGGAGACTCCGCGATGACTTTTTTCGCGATGGTCAACGAAAACGACGGACCGCCGTTCGATCTGAGCGCGCCAATCCCAAGCTATGGCAGCAAAATCCAGGTCTTCGTGATTCCTCGTCACGGGAGCAGGCCGCTGAACGCGCCGGGTTTATGGCCTTCAAATCAGCGGCTTCCCGGCGCCATCAACATGATGTTCTTCGACGGACATGGACAGTCGGTTCAGCTCGAAAACCTGTGGCAACTTTATTGGCACGGAAGGTGGGAGCCGCCAGCCAAGCGGCCGGGACTGTAGGCGCGAAGAACTATTCAACGGCAACGTTCAATGACCCAGAACTGGGCTAAGGTGAGCCGGCTGCGTCGATTTTTCGCAGCAGTTGAGGGAGTATCCATCAAATGTCCTATGTCCCGCCTTGGACTCCGCTAGCAAAGCGTCAAGATTCTTTACACAGTTGCGCAGAATATCCGTCAAAAAGCCCATCCGTGGGCGCATCTCAATTTATAGCAACGTAGTTGGCGGAACCCATTCAGGGTTCACGCTTCTGCCCTTCCAACCCAGGGTAGGCTCCCAAGCTCGCCAACCCTGGGCTGGAGGGCGCAATCCCGTTGGGATTGCAGGACGCTAAACCCGCGCTCTCGCCCGATGTTCAAAAAATGAGATGCTCACACCATCCTTTATAGTGGATTTTTTTTCTTGCAAAGCAGATTTAAGTCGTTTATTGTCGCGACAGTTTCCAGCAAACCACAGGTTCAAATCAAGTTTGATCATCCATTTGCGGGCAAAAAGGCAAATGCGTCGCATAATTTTCGCAGATTTTATTTTCAAAAAAATAAATCCACTTGCGGTCAACCAAATTCTGTGTAATAGAAGAGATCAAATCCCATGGCTAATGGCGAAGACGAATACTTTCCCCAGTGGGGAAAACCCTCGAGGCTCCATTGAAGCTGATGCACTATGAAACTGCTTACATTTTGATTTTCCTTGAAACCCTGCATCCGTAACCTGCAAAACTCTATGAAAAAAACACACCTCATCCATAAGAAAGCCATGTCCCTGGGTCTGGCGCTGACGCTAGGAAGCGTGGCGCTAAGCAGCCAGGCCGCCAGCGTCCTGTTCGACTTTAATACTGACCCAACCACCAGCGGTTTGCTGACGATATATAATTCAGGTGGCAGCACGACCTGGATTTCCACTGATGGCGCCGGGGCAGCCACTAACGCCAACGACGGCTACCTTCAGATCACGTCATCCCAGGGCAGTCAACGAGGCGCAATCGTTTTCGCCGACTTCGATGCCGGCCAGGTGGTGCAGGCGTTTACGTTCGAGGCCGATGTGCGCATCGGCAACGGCACGCTGGCGCCAGCTGACGGCTTCAGCATTAATTACGTCCGAGCAAATGATCCCGTTCTTAACACAGCCAATCCCGCAAACGACAACGTCTGGGCAACGGGGCCAAACTGTGAAGCGAACCTTCCGGAAGAGGGTTCACAGACGGGCATCGGCATTGGTTTCGACGCCTGGCCCAGCGGCGGCACAGCCCCATTTTGTAATGAAGCCGACCAATCCATCGGTGCCGATATCCCCGCCGTCTCGGTTCGCGTCGATGGCACGCTGGTGACACAATTTTCAACGCCGACGCTTAACGGCTCCTGCACTGATCCAACCTCATTGCAAACCGGCCCCAACGATGGCACGGGCAATCCTGACATCCTCTGCTGGGCACACGTGAAAGTGGTTCTGGATACGAATGCAGTTCTCAATGTCTTCTGGAAGAACGCGCTGATTCTTTCGAATTATCAAACTACTTACTTCCCCAGCGCCGGCCGCCTCGCCTTTGCTGGCCGCACGGGAGGCTCGGCTGAAAACCATCACGTCGATAATATTAAGATTACGACGGGTTCTCCATCACGATCAGTGACTCTGGCTCAAGCGTAATCAACCCGGCATCTGTAACCGCACTGCTCAACGCCGTGTCGGTGACGCCAACGATCACCAAAGTCGGCGCCATAACCACGATTACTTACCACGGTTTCCCGACTCTCTTGCCACCCGGTTCGACGAACATCGTCGTGATTCACTCGCTGGATACCAACAACAACCCGGTTAATGGCACTCGAACCTTTGTCGCGCCCAATTACCTGACCATCTCGGGGGCTCTGGCCGTAACGGGAGTCAACACAGCCGCGCCTGGATTTCGCATCCTGCCATGGCAATCGGGGGCGGAGCCGAATCGCACTTACTGGTCCCAGGAGCAGGTTGCCGGCCTTCACGGCGCCAATAACGCGGACCTCACGCTGGCGACGGATGGCGGATATATCGATTACACAACGAATGAGATTAATTTCAACATCACCCCGTCCAGCGTTGCTGGTGGCTCTGACGCAGGTAATTTTAAGACCAACGGTTATCCTGATGTGCTCTTTCCGGGAATTCCAGGAGGCAACGGCTTGAACGGCAGCTCGGCGGAAAATATCGTTGGGTTCATCCGTTTCGCCAGCGCCGGCGTTTACACGATGGGCGTGAACAGCGACGACGGCTTCCTGGTATCGATGGCGCGCAATCCGAACGATCGGTTCGCGCGGGTCCTGGGGAACTTTGACGGCGGCCGTGGATCGTCAGACACTACCTGGATCATGGCAGTGACGAACGCGGGGACTTATCCGATTCGACTGCTTTGGGAAAACGGCAATGGCGAGGCAGGCAATGGCGCCAATCTCGAGTGGTTTATGATCAGCAGCAATGGGACCAAAGTTCTCATCAACGATCCCAGTCCCACAAATACTACTGGCGTGACGCTGTTCTACTCCGGCCCTGCTTTACCGGCCTATGTCTCGCACATCAATCCCTTGAATGGGTCGACGATGCCGAGAGCTGATACGCTGTGGGCCCAACTCACGGACAGCGGCACGACGGTCACTGGAGGCTCGATCAGCCTCAAAGTCAATGGTTCGGCGCTAACGCCAACTATCACCAAGGTAGGCACTGTGACCACCATCAAAGGAGCTGATGGCACTCATTTGCTGTCTCCCGGCACCAACAACGTGAGTCTGGTTTGGAGCGACAGTGGCGGGACGACGACCACAAACACGTGGTCATTCGTAGTAGCGCCGTATGTCACGTTGAATGCCACTCTGAGCGCGCCTCTTTCGGCGGCAGATCTCACACTACCTGGTTTTGTGATGAAAGTTTCCCAGGTGGATCCGTGTATGCCGGCGGCGTTCTTCGGTGGTCCGGGCGACTGCGGCGACGGAACCGCCACAAGTGTGGATAGCGCCAATGCGATGATAGCGGGCCTTTATTATCCGTGGTATGGCACGAATGCCGCTTTTGTAAACACGTCGCCCACTCCTGATGTAGTCGATAGCAACACTTACACGTTCTATTGGAACAGCACGTTGAATTTCAACGCCAACGGTTCTCCCGGGGACTTCGCCGGCGATGTTTTAGTTCCGGGCATTCCTAACTTTGATGGCGTCACCGATCCCAAAGAACGGTCAGGTGATTCATTCTCGATGTCATTCGATTCATACGTCGCCTTCCCAACGGCGGGTTACTACATCATGGGCGTGAACAGCGACGATGGATTCCGGGTCACGCAAGGGTTCGGGCTTCCACGCCCGATTCTGCACGTCAAAGGAGCGTCGGTTGAGCGGGATGTAATGGCAATCCCGAGCACGCCCAGCAGTGTGCGTGACAACATTTGGCTAGGCGCTTTGCCAACCGCGCCCATTACCGCACCGATCGCCTATGTGGATGGCAGCCAATGTCCTGGTCCGACGACGTTGAATCTGGCCGGGAAGATCGCTTTGATCGACGGTGACCGATGCAACGCCGGGAATGACAATACCGGACTCTCGTCGTACAACACCCTGGTCGCGATGTGCCAGGCCAAAGGCGCACTGGCTGTCATCGTCCAGGCTTCTCCAGGCTGGGGTTTGCCTGAAGTCATGGGCGGCGGGACGAACGTCATCACGATCCCTGCGATCCACATCAGTGGGTTTAATGGGGAAAAGGACTGGTTCCACACGAACGGGACGCTGGTTGCGACCATTGCCGGTGATAACCACGTAAAGCTAGGCGAAGCCGACTTCGGCAAAGGCATGGATCATCGGGACTTCAGCTTCATTGTACCGACCGCTGGTGTGTATCCGCTGCACGTCATTTATGAGCAAGGCGGTGGTGGCGCTGGCTTGGAATGGTCGTTCATCGCCGGCCCCGACCTCGCCGTCGATACGACCAATCGCTTCCTAATCAATGACAACTCCGCCACCACTCCGTTGTTGGTATATCGAGCGCTGACGATACCGCCGAGATTTATCTCGGAAACGGTGAACAATGGAACTCTGACGTTGACCTGGCTCGGCGGTGGAGTGCTGCAGCAAACCAGCAGCCTGATTGCGCCGATTACGTGGACGGATGTCAGCCCGCAACCGCTGGGCGACACGTACACCGTTTCAGCCACCAGTTCACAAAAATTCTATAGCTTGCGACAGTAACACTGGCCGCATCATTACTTAACTGCACGAGGCCGGAGGTTTTCCTCCGGCCTCGCTTTGCTTTTACCGTGGCAAAAGCATATTTTCCGCGCCTCATGCAAATTTTGCCTTTGAAATTTCAGAATCCCAAATTTGCAATTCGCGGTATGATTTTGCCATTCCCAACCTGCGGAGCATCTTGGCACTGCCCCCGTGGAGTGCGCCGGCAAAGCGGAGCGGCGACGGCGCTTTGGCTCATGGCGCCGTGCCCGCCGATACGAAAGCGGTGTCGCGCGTTGCTTGCCACCGCACTCCATACTTGCTCCCCCCAACCTGCAACCTCAACTTGCAACTTGCTCGTCATCCGTTTTAACGTTGCAACGTCTTTAATGCTTTAGCGAGTTCCGTGTGAGTTCTCCGCAACTCAAGTTGTCGAAGGGCCGAAAATGGCTTTTCGGTGTGACGCTCTCAGTGCTGGCGCCTTTGATAGTAATTGGCGGTCTGGAGATAGGTTTACGCGTGGAGGGCTATGGCTATGCGACGAGTTACTTCAAACGAATCACCATTCGAAACGAGGAATTTTTTGTCGAGAATGACAAGTTTGGATTGCGTTTTTTCCCGCCCGCACTGGCGCGAAGCCCGTCGCCGCTTCGAATGCCGGCCAGGAAAGCACCAGGAACGTATCGCGTTTTCATACTCGGCGAATCGGCAGCTCTGGGGGATCCGCGGCCTGCCTACGGCGCGGGCCGGTACTTGCAAGTGCTGCTGGAGGAACGATTCCCAAACAGACGTTTTGAAGTCATTTGCGCCGCGGTGACCGCGATGAATTCTCACGCCATTTTGCCGATGGCGGAGGAATGCGCAAAACATGAAGGCGATTTGTGGATTATTTACATGGGGAACAACGAAATGGTGGGCCCTTTTGGAGCCACAACGGTTTTTGGCGCTCGGGCTCCGCCCTGGTGGCAGGTGCGGACCGGGCTGGTGATTCAACGATTGCGCCTCGGGCAATTGTTAATGACGTGGGCGAGGAGGATTTCGGGCTCGTCAAAAAATCAGCCGTCGTGGGCCGGAATGCAATTGTTCACGAAACAGCGGGTGGGACCAGGCGAACCGCGCAAGGAAACGGTTTATGTGAATTTCAAGAAGAACCTGGCAGATATTTTAGGGGCGGGAAGAAGTTCTGGCGCAAAGGTGCTCTTGAACACGGTGGCGGTCAATCTCAAGGACTGCGCGCCATTCGCTTCCATCACCAGCGCGGACCTTTCGGAAGCGCAACGGAGCGAAGCGGCGAAGTTGACCCAGGATGGATTGAGAGCCGAGGCAGGAGGCGGTTGGAACCAAGCGCTTCAATGCTCTCAGCGCGCCGCGGCTATCGACGCGAACAATGCTGAAAGCCAATTTCGCCTGGCTTCATGCTTGCTGAGCCTGAGCAATGCGCCAGCCGCTCGCGGAGCCTTTGAACGCGCTCGGGATCTGGACGCCCTGCCCTTTCGCGCCGATTCGCGCATTAACAGTGAAATCACGAGCGCGGCAAAACATTTCATCAATCCCGCGCTCTTTTTTTCCGATGCAGCGGGATTCTTTGAAACCAACAATCCCATTGGCGTGCCGGGCGATGAAGATTTTTACGAACACGTCCATTTTAACTTTGATGGAAATTATCGGCTCGCGAGACAATGGGCCCAGGAGATTGAGCCTCTGCTGCCGTCGTCGATAACGAAAACGCGCCGCGCTGACTGGCCCGAGCAGGAAATTTGCGAACAGCGCCTCGGGCTGACTGACTGGAACCGGCTCAGCGTTTGGAAGGAAGTGTTGAGCCGCTTGAATCAGCCATTGTTCACGGTCCAACTGAGTCACGCGAAGCAGATCGAAAGAGTTCAGGCGCGGATTCACGAAATTGAACAGCGGATGGATGATTCCGCCGCCGCGCGAGCGCAGAATCTTTACACGCAGGCAATAAAGCGCGCGCCTGACGATTTTCGACTGCATGAAAATTTTGCGGAATTTCTGGAAGCAACGGGCGAGCTGCCGCGCGCCATTGCGGAATGGCAGACCGTGCGCGGTATGATACCTCACCATCATGTTGCGTATTTTCAGGCCGGACGTTTGTTGGCGCGCGCGGGAAAGATAACCGAAGCTGAAGGCGAACTGCAGCACGCGCTTCAAATCAGGCTGGATTTAAGCGAGGGCTGGTTCGAGCTTGGGAAAGCGCATGCCACCGCGGGAAAATTCGAAGTGGCATTGGAAGATTTCCATCGCGCGCACGATCTATCGCAGATGGATCACCGAATCTACTATCACACGGGGACCACTCTCTTGAAATTGAATCGTCGAAAGGAGGCGATGCAACAATTCCGGGTCGCCATCGAGCGCAATCCTGAATATTGGCAGGCGCATTATTCGCTGGGCGAAGAGCTTGCGTTTGACAATGAGGTTGGGCAGGCACGGCGGGAGTTTGAGGAGGTGCTCCGCTTGAAACCTGACTATGCGATAGCGCACTTGAATCTGGGTGTGACGCTGGTAAAACAGGGCGACCTGGAAAACGCGGCGCGGCAATTCGAGGAAACATTGCGGCTTCAACCTCAGAACCCTTTGGCTGCCGATTACCTGCGGCAGTTACGGGCGAGAAAGCATTAAATGCGGGCGGTGAATTGGTCCAACTCGCGCTTTGCAATTTGTGGAGGTCCCCATATCAACGGCGGCCGAGTTTGGGTTCCGGCGTGACAATCATGTTACATTTTGTTAATTTTGTGATGATGAATTTCCGCCTGCCGCAGTTGTTCCCCAGAGTGCAATTCCCTCGGAAACATCGAACCCCGATTCTGAATCGGGGCTTCGCAGACTCGACATCGAATTTTGAATCTGGAAGTTCTCGTCATAAACCGTCCGGTTTTGAACGCTGCTGCGGCTGGTCTTCGATACAGCCGCGGTCCGTGGAAGGGCAGGTTCTAGGTCTGCTGATATTCTGGGCCGTGCTCTTTCTCGCGCCTGCCTTGATGGCTGCAAACATGACGCCGATTTCGGTGACGGGGTTCAATTGGGATGTGGTGGTGGAGAATACGGCCTCGGGTCCGCCATTCACGGCGTATGCGTCGGAATTGAATCCTGCAGAAGGGAATGTTTTTTATCAGGCCGGATTGCCGGGTTACGGCTACGGTCTGCCGGATTCCGGCAGCTTCGTCAGCGCGGTCGGGGACGGAACGGTGTTCCAATTTCAACCTTACACGGAAAATAACGCGCTGGTGTTGAGCAGCGACACCGGGCTAAGCACGGCCACACTGACGTTAACCACTCCAAGCGCCTATAACCGGATTGCGGTCATCGCCAATTCGGCGAGTGGCGGAGGCGCAGGCACACTGACGTTGAATTTCGGCGACGGCAGCGCCTACGTCACGAGCTACAACGCGCCAGATTGGTTCAATGGCGGCGGCTATGCGCTGCTGGGAGTGGAACGAATCAACGTAAACTCCGGCGCTGGCTCAGGCGCTCCGGACAATCCGCGTTTTTATCAGACGTCGATTGACCTGGCGTCGCTCGGTTTAAATGTCGTGCCGCTAACGAGCCTGACATTCGACCAAGCGGCCGGCGGGCGATCAACCGGCATCTACGCAGCGAGCGGCGAGGTCGCCGTGCAGAGTCCGGCGGCGATTGCCAGCAATCCAACCAACACGCAGGTGATTGAACTGAATTCGGCAACCTTCAGGGCGGTGGCGAGTGGCAACCCGTTCCCAACGTTGCAATGGTACCGGAATAGCGGGGTCATTTCGGGCGCGACCGGTTCGAGCTACAGCCTGGCCTCAGCAGCGCTGTCGGATAATGGCGCGACGTTCTGGCTGGTGGCGTCGAACCTGGCCAATAGCGTCGGTTACACAGTGACGAGCAGCGTGGCGACGCTCACCGTGATCGCGGATACAAACCGGCCCGTGTTGTTGGGCGCGCATTCCGTTGGATTGGGGCAGGTGCTGGCCAGCTTTTCCGAGCGCATGAACAATTCAACCGCCACCAATCGGGCGAATTACTCGCTCAGCGGGACGAACGGGATTCGATTAATCAACAGCGCAACTCTCGATGCTTCGCAGAGCAATGTCGTGCTGGCCGTCGCGACCATGACCGACGGCGCGCCTTATACGCTGACGGTGAATAATTTAACGGACCAATCGGCCGCCGCCAACGTGATCGCCGCGAATTCGCAAGCAAGTTTCGTCGCGAGTGTCTATACGGCGGTGGGGATTGGCAATCCGACGCCCGCGGGGAGCCAGGTTTCTTCTGGCAACGGGTTGAACATAAGTGGTGGCGGAGCGGATTTGGGAGGGACGAGCGATCAAGGCGAGTTCAGTTATGTGCAGGCAACCGGTGATTTTGATTTTAAGGTGCGCGTCGACTCGTTGACGCTGGCGGATGCGTGGTCGGAGGCGGGGTTGCTGGCGCGGGAGGACCTCACGTCCGGCGCGCGGGGAGTAAGCGCCATGGCGACGCCCAACATCAGCGGCTGCTATTTTCAATCGCGTACGATAACGAATGGGGCGACGGCCTTGTCGGGTTCGTTCCCGGCGAATTATCCGAACACGTGGTTGCGATTGAAGCGGAGCGGAAATGTTTTCTCGGGCTTCGCCGGATTCGACGGGCAGAATTGGACGCAGTTGGGAACCGTCACGGCGACGATGGCGTCGACACTCTATTTTGGATTCGCCGTTTCCAGCCATAACACAAGCCAGACTGCGACGGCTGCGTTCCGGGATTTCGGCCCGGTGGCGGGTCCCGGGACCAATCCCGCGTTGTCGCTCGAAACTCTGGGCCAAAGCAGCCGGCGAACGAGCCTGGTGATTTCCGAGATCATGTATCATCCGACGAATAGCCTTCTGGAGTTCGTCGAGTTATTCAACTCGCGGGGCGAGCCGCAGGATATGAGCGGTTATCAACTTGCCGGCAGCGTCAGCTACACATTTCCGAACGGAACGATACTGCCGGGCGGCGGATTTCTGGTGGTCGCGAAGTCCCCGACGGATTTGCAAACTGCCTATGGCCTTGGCGGGTTGCTCGGGCCGTACACAAACAACCTGCCGAATGACAGTGGAACGGTGACTCTGCTGAATCAAGCCGGCGCGGTCTTTCTTCAAGTGGATTACAGCGACCATGCGCCGTGGCCGGTGGCTGCCGATGGCGCGGGACATTCGCTGGTGCTGGCGCGACCCTCTTATGGCGAGAACAATCCGCTCGCGTGGGCAGCGAGCGATTCGATGGGAGGTTCGCCCGGCAAGCTGGATCCGATTTCATCGGAGTCGTTACGGGATGTCATGATCAACGAATTCCTCGCGCATACCGACCCGCCGCTGGAGGATTCGATTGAACTGTACAACCACAGCACTACGTCCAAAGACTTGTCGGGCGCGTGGTTGAGCGACGACCTCACCACCAACAAGTACCGGATTCCCGACGGCACGATTCTGCCGCCAGGTGGTTTTTTTGTATTTGCGGAGAGCGCGCTCGGTTTCAGTTTAAATAAGCTCGGCAACGATATCGCGCTGGTGAATTCGAATCGGACACGGGTGATTGACGCGATTCGCTACAACCCACAGGAAAACGGGGTTTCCATGGGCCGCGTGCCGGACGGCGGACCAGATTTTTATCGGCTGGCGGCGCGCACACTCGGAACGAACAATGGCCCCGCGCGGGTTTCTCCGGTGGTGATCAATGAAATCATGTATGACCCAATTTCCGGCCTGGACGATGATGAATATGTCGAGCTTTACAATCGCACGACCAACGCCGTGGATTTGAGTAACTGGGCGTTCACGAGCGGAATCAGTTATACATTTCCCTCGAACACGGCGCTCGCAGCGCACGCATATCTGGTCGTCGCGAAAAACGCGGGACGATTGCGCACGAATTATGCGAATCTGAATTTCACAAACTGCTTCGGTGATTTCGGCGGCAAAATGTCGCACAGCGGCGAGCGTATCGCGCTTGCGATTCCAGAATATGACCTGGTCACCAACGGTTCGGTCGTGACGGTGCAAACATCTTATATTGATGTTAACGAAGTGACTTACGGCATCGGCGGGCGTTGGGGCCAATGGTCGCACGGGGGAGGCAGCAGCCTCGAATTGATCAATCCGGATGCCGATAACCGGCTCGCGCCCAATTGGGCGGACAGCGATGAAACCCACAAGGCGCCGTGGACGGTGATTTCTGCGAGTGGAACAATTGATAATGGAACGGTGACGGCCGATGAGTTGCAGTTGCTGCTGGAGGACGTCGGGGAGTGCCTGGTTGATAATGTTCAGGTCATACCGCCGACCGGCGGCAATTTGATTGCCAATTCAACTTTTGAAACAGGCGCCAGCGGCTGGACGGCGGAAGGAACGGAGAAAACGTCCAGCCTGGAAAACAGCGAGGGTTACAACAGCAGCAAGTCTTATCACCTTCGCGCCGTTGAAAAGGGAGACAACCAGGTGAACCGCGTGCGGACGCCGCTCACCAGCAGCCTGGCTTCTGGCACGACCAACGTCACAATTCAGGCGGCCGTGCGATGGCTGAAGGGAGATCCGGAAGTGCTGCTGCGGTTGCGCGGGAATTGGCTCGAGTGCGCCGGTGAACTGCCTGTGCCCGGAAATCTCGGCACTCCCGGCGCGCCAAATAGCCGCTTCATCGGCAATGCCCCGCCATCGATCACGGCGGTGCAACATTCGCCGGTGCTGCCGGCTGCAAGCCAGCCCATTGTGGTGACCGCTCACGTCGCTGACCCCGATGGCCTGGCGTCTGTGACGCTGAAATACCGGCTGGATCCGAGTGCCTCTTATAGCACCGTGCCGATGAACGATAATGGAACCGGCGGCGATGCCGTGGCCGGGGACGGCATTTACAGCGCCACGATTCCTGGCCAGGCGAGCGGAACAATGGTCGCGTTTTACGTGCAGGCGACCGATGCTCTCGCGGCAGCAGATACCTTCCCTGATAATGCACCGGCGCGGGAATGCCTGGTGCGTGTCGATGAAGCTCAGCCCACCGGGAATTTTCCCATTTATCGGGTCTGGATGACTCAAGCGACGCTCAATTCATGGAATAGCGCGTTGAAGCTCGACAATAGTTCCTACGATGTGACGTTCGTTTTGGGGAATGAGCGCGTGATTTACAATGCGACCGCGCGCTACAAAGGCAGTCCTTATATCTCGCCGGGATATTGCGGCGCAACCTGCGGGCGATGCGGTTATACGATGGCGTTGCCAGCGGATGATTTGTTTCTTGGGGCAGAGGAGTTGGTCCTGGATTGGCCGGGCGGTCACGGACACGAAACGACCGCGCTGCAAGAGCAGATGTGCTATTGGATTGCCGACAAGCTGAATTTGCCTTTCAGCCATCGTTACACGGTTCGACTGCATATCAACGGCGTGACGGATGTCGCGCGTCAGGCGACGTTCGAGGCGGTGGTGCAACCTGACGGCGATTTCATCAGCGAGTGGTCGCCGAACGACGATCAGGGCGATTTCTTCAAAATCGAGCGCGCGTTCGAGTTTACTGATTCGGAGACGCTCTCCGCCGACCCCGAGCCGCGGTTGCAAAACTTCACGACCACCGGCGGCGTCAAGAAGCGCGAAAAATATCGCTGGAATTTTATGTTTCGCTCGACCGGACGGCGCGACGATTACACGAATATCTTCGCGCTGGTCGATGCAGTTAATTCACCCCACCCCGAGCCGTATTCCTCGGGCACGCTCGGGATCGTGGACATCGAGGAGTGGATGCGGATCTTTGCCACCGAACATATCATCGTTAATTTCGACGCTTACGGGCACGACATCGGCAAGAACATGTATGCCTATCTGCCGGACAGCGGCAAGTGGCAGCTCTACATGTTCGATCTCGACTGGGCGATGCTCCCGGCGCAATTCCAAAGCAGCAGCTACGCGCCGAGCGTTGCGCCGTTGTTCGATTCGGAAGATCCGACCATCGCGACGATGTACGCTTTCCCGCCGTTCGCGCGCGCCTACTGGCGGGCAATTCAGGATGCCGTCAACGGACCGCTAGCCGCGACGAATTGCAATCCGGCGATGGATGCGAAGTACGCCTCGCTGCTTGCAAACGGTATAACATGGTGCGACGGCCAGGCGCTGACCGATCCGTCCGCTGTGAAAACGTGGTTCAGCCAGCGCCGCGCCGGCCTGCTGACTCAACTCGCCACCGTCGCAGCCCCGTTCAGTGTGAATGCGTCAGTGACCATCAGCAATGGTGTTGGGATCGTCAGCGGAACTGCGCCGGTCGGGATTTATACGATCTCATTGAATGGCGTCCAATGGCAGGTGACCTGGACGAGCGTCACCAGTTGGACGGCGCTCATCCCATTGCAAGTTGGCTCGAATTTCTTAAGCGTCGCGGGATTAGACATTCACGGCCAGCCCGTTGGGGGAACGAGTAATGGTGTCTCTGTCGTTTACAACGGAACTATTCCCTCGCCGGTCGGCTCGGTGGTGCTCAATGAAATTATGTTCAACCCGACGATTCCGGAGGCGCAATATGTTGAATTGTTCAACACGTCGAGCAATTACATGTTCGATCTTTCTGGCTGGGACTTTAATGGATTGGCTTACACATTCCCGAGCGGCTCGTTTATTCCGCCGCGAGGCTTTTTGACGCTCGCCAAAAAGCGCGAGGCCTTTGACACCGCTTATGGCTCGCGCCTCGTCTTCGACGAATTTTCCGGCAATCTCCAATCCGATGGCGAAACGCTTTCACTCATTAAACCGGGCGCACCGGACGTCGTGGTGGATCGCGTTCGTTATGAGACCAACGCCCCCTGGCCCGCCCCTGTTTCCGGAGCTTCGTTGCAATTGATGGATCCGGCACAAGACAATAGCCGCGTCGGAAATTGGGCCGTGGTCCAGACCAACTCGGCCGTTGTGCCGGAATGGGTTTTTGCTTCAACCAATGTCATCGCGACCTCGTCGCGGCTGTATATTTATCTGCTCAGCGCTGGTGATATTTACGTCGATGACGTCAAACTGGTCGCCGGCTCCGTGCCCGAAGCCGGGCCAAACTTTGTCACGGACGGCGACTTCGAGACGCCCCTCGGCACGACCTGGAACCTGACCGCTAATTTCGCCAACTCGACTATCAGCGCCGCAACCCAGCACGGCGGTACCAGCAGCTTGCATGTCATCGCGACTGCCGCCGGTTCAGGCAGCGGCAATGCGATTTTTGAAGACGTCGCAACCGCGCTCACGAATGGAGCGACCTACACCATCAGCTTTTGGTATTTGCAAAGCACCAATGGCGGTCCGCTCGTTCTTCGCCTCTCCGGCGCGTCTATTTTCCCGACCTTCAATCCCGCGCCGCCCGTGCCGCTCGCCAGCGGACCGTTTACTCCGGGCGCGATGAATTCGGTAAACACGACTCTGCCGCCGTTCCCAACGCTTTGGCTGAACGAAGTGCAGCCGGAGAATTTAACCGGGCCAACTGACAATTTCGGCGAACGCGATCCCTGGGTCGAAATCTACAATCCCGGAGCAACTCCACAAAGCCTCACCGGTTTGTATCTCGGCACCAACGGCGCACCGACCCAATGGACCTTCCCGGCGAATGCGACCATCAGCCCCGGTCAGTTTCTCGTCGTATGGCTCGATGGCCAATCTCAACAAACTGCCGGTTCTGTCTTCCACACGAGCTTCCGCCTGACCCCCGGGAATGGCTCGGTGCTTCTGTCGCGCTTTGTCAGCAATTCGGTTCAGGTCGTCGACTATCTGAATTATTCCTCACTGCCCGCGAATTATTCCTACGGCGATTTCCCTGACGGCCAGCCGTTTTATCGGCAGGCCATGTTCAAATTCACGCCCGCAGCCACCAACAGCGTCGCGCTTCCGCCAATCTCAGTTTCCATCAACGAATGGATGGCCGATAACGCGACTACCCTCCTCAATCCGGCCACCAGCAAATTCGACGATTGGTTCGAAATCTACAATCCCTCCAACGTCACCGCAAATCTTGCGGGTTATTACCTGACCGACACGCTCACGAACCAATTTCAATTCCAGATTCCCTCAGGTTACACCATTCCTCCACACGGATTTCTCTTGATCTGGGCCGATGGAAAATCGTCTGCGAACACGAACACCAGTCCTGATCTGCACGTCGATTTCAAACTCGACAAAACCGGCGAGGCGATCGGTTTATTCGCGCCGGACGGGACAGCCATCGACGCACTCACGTTCGGCCCGCAGACCACCGACATCAGCGAAGGTCGTTATCCAGATGGCTCGGTTTTTCGTTCTTTCATGCCCCTTCCAACGCCTCGAACGAACAATATCGTTCCCAACACTCCGCCGGTTCTCGCGCCGATTTCCAATCGAGCGCTGGTGCTCGGACAAAACCTCTCCTTCACAGCCAGCGCCACGGACAACGATCAACCTCCCCAAACGCTGACCTACAGCCTCGGCTCGGGCGCGCCCTTCGGCGCATCGATCAATCCCAGCACCGGCCAATTCACCTGGACACCTGGATTGCCGCGCACAAACGTCATCTCAGTCATCGTAACAGATAACGGGACGCCGAGCCTAAGCGCCACGCAAACATTCACAGTCACAATCTATTTGCCACCGCAATTGACATCAGTCGCACAAAACGAGAGTCAGCTAACCTTCTCATGGCAAGCGCCTGCTGGCCTCAGCTACCAGGTCGAATACAAAGACGATCTCACCGCCCTTTCGTGGACTTCCATTGGCAACTCCCTCTCCGGAAATGGCGGAAACCTCACCTTCACCAACGCCCTGGCGCCTCAACGCCGGTTCTTTAGATTGCGAATTCTACCGTAGCTTTCTAGCCCTACTAACATACGGGCGAGCGAAGTCGGGCGCATCCCCTATGGAGCGCGCCGGCAGAGCGGAGCGGCGACGGCGCTTTGGCTCAGGTCGCCGTGCCCGCCGATACGAAAGCGGTGTCCCCCGAACACTTTCGGGGTTGCCACCGCACCAGATACTTAAGCGTTTGGTGGTAGTGTAAAGGGGCTCTCTCGAAGGTCGGCTGGCTGAAGCCAGATCCCGCAGCCCTGCTCATCGCCCTCGCGCCTGCTCGAAGTGACTTTGCTGGCCGCTCATCGGTCGGCCAATGCCAATGGTCGTTTTGCCAATTCCAATCGTCGGCTGACCAATCGACGCATTAGGCTGCCCGATGCCGACATTTGGCTGGCCGATTCCAATGTTCGGCTGCCCGATACCGATGGTGGTTCGTCCCATCCCTGTGTTTGGCCGTCCTATCCCGACATTCGGCTGGCCAATGCCGATGGTTGTCTGACCTATCCCAGCATTAGGTTGTCCGATCCCAATCGTAGTTTGACCGATTCGAACATTGGGTCTTCCAATCCCTGTCGTCGTGCGGCCAAGTCCCACATTCGGCTTTCCAATCCCGTTCACCGGCCTTCGATGTGCTAGTCCGACACGTGTTCGACTGCGGTAATGCGGCCGATGATAAAACGCGGGGGCACCAATGAACCCCCAGCCGTACGGCGCGAAGTAAGCATTCGTATCCACCATCTCCGGCTCTTGCGGCATATCAGGAACGGTCGGTTCCACTGGCTCGAGCGCAGCGTAATTGTTGGCCGAGCCTCGATACGGAGCCCATTGTCCGTTCTCGAAAGTTTCCCACTGATTATTGTGCCAAAAAATGCTCGGGTGAAGAATCGGCGCATAACCATTTGCTTGATTGCCGCAACAGACGAACGCAGACGCGAACACCGACAACAACAAAACTACGCAGCACCTGGCGATGCCTAACGTTTTTCTTCCTCCGCCCTTATTCATTTCCAACACTTTTTTCACTGCTACAAGGTAACACAATTTCGCGTTTTGCCGAGCCACAATGAGCATAATACGTGTCAGTACTTATGCGGAGAATCCATTCTGACAGGCCAAATGATTCAAATGGATTCAAGGTCCAATGGATGCGCGAAGCGAAAAGACCATCCCCCGCCCGCATTTTTCCCCGAACAAAACCACTCATTAACTGTCCATATACTGTCCGTTAGAAGGTCTGCCGGAACTTTTCCCAGCGCCGAGGCCAAGTGGATACTTGCGCCACACAACACAGACAGGCAACACTAACTGATACGAATGATCGGTCTGCATAACGAAAAGCGCTCGATTGGCCAAAGCTTCACTCCTCTTTGGTTAATTGGCCTTCTTCTTGGACTTGTTGGACAATCTGCGATTTTCGCGGCCGCCAAACCCGCCTTCACCGCCTCGCTCGATCGCGACGCCGTTATCGTCGGCGAAGCCGTCGTCCTCACTCTGAAATTCGAAGGCATCTCGCCCAAAGGCATGCCCAACATCCCTCAGATTCCTGGTTTGCAAATGATGGGCGGCGTTTCCTCCAGCGTGAATTCCACGATCACGGCGGAAGGCATGTCCTCGATCACCTCTTATGCGGTCAATTTGATTGCCCAACGCGCCGGTGACATCGTCGTCCCCGCGCTCTCCATCGAAATCGATGGCCAAAAACTCCAAAGCCAGCCGCTGCATCTCAAAGTCGCACAAAGCGATCCCAATGCCCCCGCGCAAGACCTCGGGGACCGGTTCGCTTTTCTCCAGCTCTCACTGCCAAAAAAAGAAATGTTTGTCGGCGAAGTGCTTCCCGTCGAACTCCGTCTCTTTCTCCGCAATGACGTACTGAACCCCGGCAATCTGCAGCTTCCGCCGTTGCGGGGCGACGGATTTACGTCCGGCAAACTTGTCCAGGGCGAGCGTTTCATGCGCCAGGTCGGCAATAATCAGTTCATGGTCGTTCCGCTTTTGACAACATTGACTCCTGTCAAAGACGGACAACTCACGCTTGACGCGCTCAACGGCAGCATCATCGTTTATCGTCGGGCCGCCGGTCGCCGCCAGGTAAATCCATTCGACATCGACAGCTTCTTCGGTCCGCCAATGGAGCAGCAACAAGTCCCGCTTTCCCTCGAACAACAGACCATCAACGTTCGGCCGCTGCCTTCGGAAAATGTCCCCGCCGAGTTCAACGGCGCAGTTGGCAATTACACGATGACCTTCAGCGCCGGTCCCACCAACGTCGCCGTCGGCGATCCCATCACCGTCAAAGTCCAGATTTCCGGCCACGGCAACCTCGACGCGCTCATTCTTCGCGAACAAACCGCCTGGCAGGATTTCAAAACCTATCCGCCCACTTCCAAAGTCGAGACTCACGACCAACTTGGCATTCAGGGCACAAAATCTTTCGAGCAAATCATTGTTCCACAAAATTCCGACATCAAATCTTTGCCGCCGCTTTCCTTCAGCTATTTCGATCCAGACCAAAAAGCTTACCGTCTTCTGACCCAGCCTGCCGTCGCTCTGTTGGTCAAACCCAGCGCCTCCGCCGCGCCGCCGACCGTTGCGTTGCTAAACCGAACATCGCAAGAAAATACTCCGCCCGCCCAGGACATCGTCGAAATCAAACGTCAATTCGGTCCGCTCGCTCAAGCAACCACGCCGCTTCTCGTGCGTCCATGGTTTCTGGCTCTGCAAGGCGTGCCGATGTTGGCCTGGGTTTCCCTCCTCGTTTTGCGTCGTCGAATCGACAATCTCGCCAACAATCCAAAATTGCGCCGGCGTTTGCGGGTTGCTCATATCATTCGCGAAGGCTTAAACGATTTGCGCCGCCATGCCGCCGCGAATGACTCCGATCAATTCTTCGCCGCACTCTCTCACCTGCTCCAGGAACAATTAGGCGAGCGACTCGATTTACCCGCATCCGCCATCACCGAAGCCGTTATCGAAGAATATCTGCAACCCCGCGGCGTTCCCGAATCCACCCTCGCGCCCCTCCGCGAACTGTTCCAGACCTGCAACCTTGCTCGCTACGCTCCCATCAAAAGCAGCCAGCAACTTGCGGCCATCATCCCAAAGGTCGAAAGCGTTTTGCGCTCCTTGCAGGAGGTGAAGCTGTGACGATTCAACCCTCCTCGTCCTCGTTCTCGTTTACCGCGCGAGCAGTTCCTCACGAAATCGGGCTTTTTGCCTGTTCAAAGTTCGATGCTGAGTCGGCGAAGTCCCGATTCCAAATCGGGGTTCGTTGTTCGATGTTCAGTCGGCGAAATCCCGATTCCGAATCGGGGTTCGATGTTTCTACTTTTGTCGGGGTTCGTTTCTTGCGCTCGCTACTTGCTCTATTGTGGCTGCTCTGCATTTCGATCTCCTCCCACGCCGCCGATCTTCCGCCAACTCCTGTCGTTCATGCCGATTCCAACACACCGCCGAGCTCTCACTCTCTCCCCGTTGGACGGGGAGAGGGCAAGGGTGAGGGGCAATCGTTCGCCGCCGACCCTGCCTCCGCCTTCGAATCCGCCAACAATCTCTATTACGCCGGCAAATTTTCCGAAGCCGCCACCGCCTACGAAAACATTCTCCATTCCGGACAGAAATCCGTCGCTCTCTACTACAACCTCGGCAACGCGTACTTCAAATCCGGCCAAATTGGCAAAGCTATCACTGCCTATCGCGAAGCCGAAAAATTGAACCCACGCGACCCGGACATTCGCGCGAACCTCCAAATCGCTCGCAACCAAATCCGGGGCCCAACTCTCGCCCCAGGCCGCGGCCAACGCTTGCTCGGCAAACTGACCCTGAACGAATGGACCCTGCTCGCTGCCGCGTCACTCTGGCTTTGCTTCCTCATCCTCGCACTCCGCGAATGGCGTCCAACC
>Ga0193709_1000036_pt1 | contig 64528 bp, 63 predicted proteins | sample H3c2metaG_FD_160571 | JGI IMG/M metagenome (GOLD analysis project Ga0193709, IMG submission 160571) | Soil microbial communities from a riparian zone of the East river system, Colorado, United States - H3c2 | ecosystem: Environmental > Terrestrial > Soil > Riparian zone | place: USA: East River...
TCCTGGCTGCGACGGTCATCACTAACGGGCACGTGGTCAACAAGGTTCAATTCTATGACAGCTCTGCTTTATTAGGCGAGGATGCGACGCCACCATATTCGTCAACGTGGAACAATGCGCCTGTCGGTGCCCACACACTCACCGCTCGCGTCATTTTCGATCTCGGCAGCGCATCCGCTGGAACAAACACATCCGCCGCCGTCACCATTACCGTCGCAACAAATACGCCCGTAACTATCACCGTGGACGCTTCGGCTAATCAGCACCCGATCAGCCCGCTCATTTATGGCGTCGCTTTCGCCAATCCAGTGAGCCAACTCTCGGATCTGAACGCACCGATCCATCGTTCCGGCGGCAACACCGAATCTCGCTACAACTGGCAACTCAATGCACATAATCACGCAAACGACTGGTTTTTTGAAAGCCTCGACGACGGGTCTTCGACTCCTGCCGGTAGCGCGGACGATTTTGTGACGAGCAGCAAAGCCAACGGAGCGCAACCCATGTTGACTATCCCGATGCTCGGGTGGGTGCCGAAGCTGGGCTCTGCCCGCGCGCGGTTGGCCAGTTACGCCATTACGAATTACGGGCTGCAGGCGGCAAATGATTGGCAATATTTCTCCCAGGCGGGCAACGGGGTCATCACCAACACTTCGATTCAAATCACTACCAACAATCCGAACGATGCAAACTTTCTGACCAATTCAGCCTATCAACAGGCTTTCGTCCAGCACCTGACGAATCGCTGGGGTCTTTCGACCAATGGCGGCGTGAAATATTATTTCATGGATAACGAGCACACGCTTTGGAATTCGACGCACCGGGATATCCATCCTATCGGCACAACGATGCAGGAGATTCGCGACAAAATGTTCGATTACGCCGGCGTCGTCAAAAATCTCGATCCCAACGCTATCGTGCTCGGACCGGAAGAATGGGGCTGGCCTGGGTATCTCTATAGCGGCTTTGACTGGCAATGGGCAGGCAATCACGGCGATTACAATGCGGCCCATTTTCCGGACCGCTCAGCCAACGGCGGCTGGGACTACGGCCCGTGGCTGCTCGACCAATTCCGCCAGCGCGACATCAGTACCGGCCAGAGACTGCTGGATTATTTCACGTACCACATCTATCCACAGGGTGGCGACGGCGGCAACGATGTCTCCACCTCCACTCAACTTCTTCGCAACCGCTCGACCCGCTCGCTCTGGGACACGAACTACGTCGATGAAAGCTGGATCGGTAGCGTCATTAAATTAATCCCGCGGATGAAAGGTTGGGTTGCATCCTATTATCCCGGCACAAAAATTGGCATCACCGAATACAATTGGGGCGCCGAAGGCCACATCAACGGTGCAACGGCCCAAGCTGACATTTTCGGCATTTTTGGTCGGGAAGGGCTGGATCTCGCTACGCGATGGACGACTCCCTCGACGGGCTCGCCGGTCTATAACGCGATGAAGATGTATCGCAACTACGACGGCAGCAAATCCACTTTTGGCGATACGAGCGTGTCCGCTGCAAGCACCGTTAATCCGGACAACGTTTCAACGTTTGCTGCGATCCGCTCGACCGATGGCGCACTGACCATCATGGCGATCAACAAACAATTAACCTCAAGCGCTTTGTCCACGATCAGCCTCACCAATTTCTTGCCGGGAGCCGCTGCCCAGGTCTGGCAACTCACTTCGGCAAACGTCATCACACACTTGAGCGACCTTGCTCTCTCAGGCAACTCAATTTCGAACTCGTTGCCGCCGCAAAGTATCACGCTTTTCATCGTGCCGTCGGGCACGGTGCAACCACCGCATTTGCGGGCAGGCGGAAAGAGCGCGAATACTTTCGATTTCTGGTTGGACGGCCAAACCGGCCAAAAGTACATCATCCAGGCCACAACCGATTTTACGACCTGGCAACCGATTCAAACGAATACGCTGGCGAGCAATTCGCTGCACATCGTTTTGTCAGGCGCGCTTCCCTACAGCTTCTTCCGCGCGCAGTGGACGCCGTAACCAATCAAGGCCCCTAGGTCCGGCTCGGAACGGGCTACCGCGGACACGCTTCCCGGTCCATCTTTCATATCCCGAAGGGATAAAATCATTCAGCCCAGCGTTGCGACGCTCCCCAGTTTTGCGTCGCTATCCTGGGTAACAAGCCCCCAATATTCATCAACCTTGAAAGCGGTTGCGGAGCTTACCTTGCAGCCACGGCATCCTTCACGTTGTAGCAAAACAGCGTATCCTGATCGCGCAGATACAGCTTACCGTTGGCGACGACCGGGTGCGCCCAGGCCGGACTCCCGGTCCGACTCGGTTGGTCGAAACGGCCCCGCTCGAGGTATTCCGTCCGGCTTGGCTCAATCAACACCACCGCACCCTGCTCGGTGCGATAGTAAATCCGGCCATCCGCGAACGCCACCGATCCTTTTTTCAGCCGGCGCTTCTCGGAGTCGGCTTCATTCCACAGAACGTCGCCGGTCTTGAAGTCCAGACAGGCGATGTAGCCGCCTCCGTTGCCCCCGTTGGCGCCATAAACGGCTCCGTCGATTATCAAAACACCGCCGTGATGATTCTCCATTCGCCTCGAGAACCAGGCTTCTTCAGCCGCGATTTCTCCATTGGCTTTCCTTCCGAGGCGCACCGCTCCGCCGCCGGCGTTGTACGCCGAAGCCGCAAACACCATTCCGTCATGGTAGATCGGCGTGGAGCAATTGATACCCATCCGATTGGCGGGCCGGTCATACTTCCAGAGAAACTTGCCGTCCGAAGCCGCGACTCCGATAAGGGCTTTTGCCGTCAATTGCACGTACTCGCGCTGACCCTCGAAATCGAACGCAATCGCCGAAGCATACGCGGCTTGAGGACTGTCCGGCGCCTGGCTCTTCCAAATTGTCTTGCCAGCGACTTTGTTCAGCGCCACCAGCGTCGCGTCCTGGCCGCCGGGAGTGCAGATCAGTTTATCGCCATCGACCAACGGCGATTCGCGGAAACTCCAGGTTGGCAGATTCCCGCCAAAGTCCTTTTGCAGGCTGCGCTGCCAAAGGATTTTGCCGTCTCTAACCTGTAAACAGCTCACATCGCCAGCAAGGCCTTCGACGTAGAGGCGCTCACCGTCAACGGTCGGCGTGCACCCCGGTCCTTCTTTGCCTTGCGGCCAGCCTTTCTGTTCGAACGCGGGTCCAAGGCGCGAAACCCAAAGCTCTTTGCCATCCTTCTCTGACAACGCCCATACAATTTCGTTACTGCCGCGATTTCCCATCCCGAAAATTCGCCCTGCGGCAATCGATGGGGCGCCATCGCCACCCCCAAGCTGCTCTTTCTTCCACGCCAGCGGCGGACCGCCAGTCGGCCATTCCTTCAGCAATCCCTTTTCCGCCGAGATGCCATTTCGCTCAGGCCCTTGCCATTGCGGCCAATCATCGGCCGAGGTGGAGAGAAGGAAAAGAAAAGTGGAACCAAGGGCTCCAAGATGCCGCATCGCATTCATAATTTTGTCCCGCTGTTTTCTTTCAGGTGCGTGCGATGGCTATGGCAACGATAGCTTTTTCCTGACTGCTTCGGGGACCTCCACCTTCGTGTTATTCAGGTCCTTGATTTCGACGGTTGTTGTTCGATCATTGGGGAATTCATTGTCTCCAAACTTGATCTTCCCTTTCAATTTGAATTCGTACTTGGTTAGTGCGCCGTCCTTCACCCAGAACTTAACTGATCCTTTGGCCTCCGAGACGCCTGGGGTTTCTCCGTCAGGGCCGCGAAAAGTCTGCATGTGCTTTGCCCCTTCCTCAGTCAGATCGCCGGAAATAACTTCGCCTTCCTTTTTCAGTTCCTTGGCCCCGGCCACCAGATCTGTTACTTCCTTGGTTGGTGCCTTGAGATTGCGGACTATCGCGGCCGGAAAACGCGCGAAGCCTTCTTCTTTATCGAAATCCTCCAGCGACTTCCACTCGTCTTCCTGTTTGATCGCGCCTTTGGCTCCTTTCACGAAAGCCTCCATTTTGTTGTCGAACATGCTCATACTCACCCAGGTAAAGCCGTCTTTTTCAGTTTTTCCGTCTGTGGGACCGGGTTTGAACTGCGCGTCGTCAGGGACGACGACAGTTGTTCGCCAGGAATAGCTGGATTGCTCGCTCAGTTTTTTAGCGGAATTTGTGATTTCGTCTTTGGGACTGGAATCCGCCGCGAATAATGGAGTGACCAACAAAGCCATCAGGGTGAATGTGATAATTTTTTTCATAGTGTTTTTTGGATCGTTTCACTGTTTGATGCAATAAATGCTGTCCGCTCCTCGCAAATAGAGGGCATCGTGGACAACGGCTGGCGTGGCCCCGCCGTGCGTATACGTTGAGGCAATGTGCAGAGCTGCCAGTGCCGTCCAGGGCAAGGGCCGAACTTTTCTTCCAGCAACAGGCCAGAATAGATGTCTGAGACGTTTCCTGATTTCTGATGCAATCAGATATTTGAAATTCATAGTTTGCTTCTGTGAGTTTGTTAAAAAAGGTGTTTGCCGACGGACAAAACGACCTTGCCAAGAATGTCAGCCTTCGTGGCAATTGGGTGAATGGCCAAAACCGATGGCACGGCTCGGTTGTCGCCGAGCGTGGCGAAGTCGCCACTGGACAGATTTCCTTTCTCCACGTCCAGGTTTCCCGGCTCGAGCGGGTGACTTTCCTCTACGGCGCTGCCGTTGACGTAAAGTGTGCCGTGGCGCACTTCCACGTCCTCGCCCGGAAGCCCGACAATGCGTTTGACGACAAGACCGTTTGAGTAGCGCATAACGATGATGTCGTCCCGCTCGGGTTCGGCACGACTGTAGGCGCTTTTATCGATGAGCAGCACGTAACCCCCTTTAAGAGTCGGCGCCATACTGTCGCCGCTCACGAGTGTGAGACGGTAGTGAGAACGGAACAGCAGGCCCAATGCGAGCAGCATCAACGCATATGCGACCAGCCGGGACTCTGAGATCCACAGCCAGAGCGAACGTGGTTTTTTCATGGTCGCTGCGTTTGGTTTTGTACCGTTCACAATTGCAGGCAATTGAAGGGATGATCGGTTTGGCTGGATTGCACGGAAGCCTGCGAATTGGTTGAGGCAAATGCGGAAGTGAGCGCGGCTTGAACTTCTGCCCGGCCCTCGAACTCTGCGGGAGAAGCGATGACATATCGCAGCGCTTCGAGCACTTGCTGCTGTTGGCCGGACACCTGGCTGATCTTGGCGGCATCATTGGCGAGGTTGCTGACGACGGCGTGCGTCGGATGCGCATACAGCGTTTGTACATAAAGCTCAATCCAGCGATTGAATTGCCCTGCCATTCGCAACGCTCGGAGGAATGTCGGCACGATTACCAATTGTTGCGGAGTCCCCTCAAACTCCTGCATCGCCCCCTCGCTGGCATGGATAGCCCGCGCCAAAATTTCCTCAGATTTCCTTCGCTCAGATTCGCTGGTTCGGGGCAGGCTGTCGTACGCAGCAAGCGTTTCTGTGATTCCGAGTGCCGCTCGCGTGCTCAAGGCATCCAGAGCGTTCCTGGTATTCTTGATCCGGGAAAAAGTATCCGGCGGGGTAACGTATTCGTCGCTAAGCAAATCTTTTGTGGATAGAACCAACGATGAGTCAGTGCTGCGTACGCGCGACATGTAGCCGCAGAGCCCACCCACTCCGAAAGCGAGCAGCGTAATCGAGATTACTGTGCGGGTGTTCATGATCATTGCATTGGGTCACTGTGGCGGAAGGTCTAGTTTCAGCGTGTTCTTGACCTCTTCGCGATGTTTTTGACATTTACGCTGAAACGAGACCAGCTGTTCAGGCGTCAATTCCTTTTCAATCTGTTTCCAGGATTCCACCGTGTTCGTCCCGGACTCCCGTATCGCGAGCCCGAAGCTCGTTTCAATTTTGTGGCCGGTGTCGAGGAGAATGGCCTTTATTTTGGGTTGCTGTTCGGCGGTGAGATTCAGTTCTTTCTGTAGCTCCTGTATTTCCCTGGCAGTTTTGCTTTCCACGCTGAAGCCGTGCTCGAAGTTGTGTTTGAAGTGGAGCACCGTGGCTACAGAGCCAGTGACACCACCAGCAGCAAATACAAGGATAACGACGAGAATGACCTTCCAGTGTTTGAGCATGCTCATTGCAATATATTGTTGGCGACGAAGTTCAACGCCGAAGAAATCTCCGGTTCCGGCGTTGCTGAGGCGCGCTGGTTAAGCAGCACAAGGCCACCGCAAACAAGGAGCGCAAGCGATGCACAGGCGATGCCCCAGGCTGTTTGCTGCAGTTCCTGAAGGAGCGTGGTGGGCTGCGCAGGCTTTGCGGAAGCCACGACCCGGCCGGAGAAGCCGAACGGTGCCTGCTCTGGCTCAGGAGCCGTCGCGGCTCGCGACAACTTCAACAAACGCTTGAGACTGGGATCCAACTTATTCATAAACGTCCTTCCGCTCGCAGAGTTCTAAATCGCTTGTTCAGCCTGCGCCGCGCACGGAAAGCGCGCACGCGGATGAGAGTCGCTGACCATCCGGTCCGCTGCCGGACTTCATCGACCGACAGCTCTTCCAGCTCCAACATGCGGATCAGCAGACGGTCTTCCGGGCTGAGAGCTTCGAGCAACATCTCCACTAGTTCGCGTGCGCCCGACAAGAGAGTGGGGTCCGGGTTATGAGTGTGGTCCGAGGTAGCTGCCTCGAGAGCAGCGGCCTGTTCTTCGGACAGGTCTGCCATCCGCCATTCCGGGCGGCTTTTCTGGGCTCGGATGGCGTTCAAGCAATGGTTGACCGCTATACGGGAGACCCAATGTTCGAAAGGCACATCGCCTCGAAATTGCTCCAGTTTCTGAAACATTTTCACAAAAATATCTTGGGCCAACTCTTCCTCCGCGGCCCGGCGCGGGAGATTGGCACGAACAATTCGGGTCACCATCGGATACAAATATTCAACCAGGGAGCGGGCGGCATCCTGGTCCTGCCCGCGCACGCGTGCCAGGCAATCTGCGACGTCCAGATCCAAGTCGTTGCTCATGATGACACGCGGGGAAATCACTGCGTTACAAAAACTTTTGCGGGGAGAAACTTAAGATTGGTGACTTGGTCGACAATTACACCAAGTATCAAGCGCAATCGGAAGGGATACAATCATTCAGCCCGGGATTGCGACGAAGGAGCTACCCTGGCGCAAACGGCGCGCGGTTCTTCATATCCCGAAGGGATAAAATCATTTAGCCCACGGGTTGCGAAGAATGAGCTACCCTGGGGTAACCGTGTCCGTTATCCTCATCAACCCTGAAAGGGCCCTGAAAGGGTTGCATCAATCCCACACGTAACGTTCGTCGAATTCAATTTCATAACGTCGCAGCAATTGCCGAAACTCATCCTGAAACGATACCTTGCGATGATGTTCCTCCTGCCCGGCAATGTAATCGCGCACCGACGGAATTTGCGAAAAACCGATCGAAAAAATCCCGTAGCCATTTTGCCATGCAAAATCTTGTAATTCCGCACCTTTGGTCTTTACCCACAATGACGAACCGCGTTTAACCTCTTTAACCAACTCCGCGGGCTGGCATGTGCGCGACAACCCACACAAAAGATGCACATGATCCTCCACGCCACCTGCGATGATTGGCTGACAATCGAGGTTGGACAAAATCCCGCCGAGATAGCGGTGCAATTCTTCCCGCAGAGCCCTGTCACGCAGAAACGGTCGCCGTTCTTTCGTCGAGAAGACCGTGTGCACGAGGATCGTTGCGAGCGATTGTGGCATTGCCGGATGATGCAGCGTGCCGGATCTGGATTCAACCCTTTCAGGGTTGATGAATATGCAAAACGCCAACCCAGCGTAGCTCCTTCGTCGCAACGCTGGGCTAAATGATTTCAATCCCTTCGGGATAGACTCGCGGGAACATATGATCTCAATATTTTGGTACCCCGAAGCGATAGGGAATAAATCAGACCGGGATTGTACCGCCCGCCGTTTTGCATGCTCTAAATCCCAACGGGATAAAATCATTCAGCCCACGGGTTGCGACGCTCCGCCGTTTTGCGTCGCTACCCTGGGTAACAAGCCCCCCAATATTCATCAACCCTGAAAGCGGTTGCATCAATTACTCCCTGTCCGTCTATCAACCACTCGTCTTCCGTCCCATTCCCCCGTGCTGTGGTCAAGCTCGGGTTTAATGGCCCGGATCATTTTCAAAATAATTAGCCCCGCATTTGGAACAATGCGTCACCTCAACGGCGATTGTGAGCATTGGTCTTCCACATTTCGGGAAGACCAGCCGATTCTTGCCAAAGAGCACAGCGAGAATGCAGAGGAGCGCTCCGAAGCCTGGCAGAACGCCAACCCGCCCGCTTGGCCGAACGTAATAATACACCAATGGGCCCAGGAAAAAGAGAAGTACCCCAACGATCAACATGTATCGGGATACCTTAAGGCGGGCGTTCGAAAGACGTTTATTGATCATCGAGATCTTACCACTTTGTCTTAACTCGATAATAGCTGCCTGACGAAAAGTTGAAAGCTGAAACCTTCTCCGAACACTTCCGAATGCGCGTCCAACTCGCCATCTGCGCATTCAACTTGACCGCCGTCTCGTCCCTGCACAGCCACGGCCCGGGACTTCCGATTGCGTCCAACCGAAACTCTCACGGTTTTTGAAACTTGAAAAAGACCTGTTGAAGTAGGATATTCCCGCCATGACAGTTATAGCCGACAACAAAAAGAGGGTGGTCCTATCAACCGCAAAGCCGGGCGACCGCTTTAACGTTGAGGTTTCCGGTGAAGGGTTCCTTCTCCGTAAATTGGAACCGGTTGCCCGAAAGCCGGCCAGGGTCCGATTCGAGAAGCGAGGCAGGTTCACAGTTGCGATAGCCGATCAGCCCATAAACGAACAGGCCCTCCAGGAGGCATTGGCGGACTTTCCATCATTAGCGTAAATTCGCGTTTATTAGCGGATAAAAATCTTTCCATCCTCAGTTCCCTCCGTGTCCTCCTGTTGAGCTTCCCCTTCCGTGTCCATCTGTGTGGCCGATCTGTGCGGCGCTGTTTTTATCATCAGTAATTCTAACTTCCAGCGCACTTTCTGCGATAACTTCTAATCTTTCCGTACTTTTACGGTTGGACCGTAAATGTCCCACCCACCTCCCTAAACTTCTCGCATGTGAAAATGATTCACTAAACAAAACAACATAAAACAAAACATATGAAGACCGATTCAAATACTCCTCCCGACCTCCTCTTCGAATTCACTCAAATCGATGCCTGGCCCGAACCCGTCGATGCCTCGGCATTGCTCAATGCCTTGGCCCAGCTAATCAAACGTTTCGTCATCCTCCCGCAGTGGGCCGCCGAAACACTCGCTCTTTGGACCCTTCACACTTACGCTTTTCATCTCCGCGATGTCAGCACTTACATCGGTGTTGAATCGCCTACGAAACGCTGTGGCAAAACCACTCTGCTCGGTGTCCTCAGCGAACTCGTCAGTCGGCCCATCGTCGCGGCGAACATAAGCTCGCCGGCCTTCTTTCGCGTCATCGAAGAAACTCAACCCACTCTCCTCATTGACGAAGCCGACACCTTCCTTCGCGGCAACGACGAACTCCGCGGCATCCTGAATTCCGGATACACCCGCAAAACCGCCTACGTCGTCCGCGTCGCGAATGCTCAGTCTTTGGATACTGGCAGCCGAGGTAAGCCCCGCCCCGAGGGCTCCTTCTCGGGGGAGGCTCCATCTTCAGAGGATTCAAAAATCAAATATCAAAAATCAAAAATGGGGAACGGACCAGAAAATTGCGCATCCCGCAGCTCACATTCTGCACTTCAAAGTAGACTGATCCGCTTCTCCTCCTGGTGCCCCAAAGTCATGGCCGCCATCGGCCGCCTCCCCGACACACTCGCCGACCGCTGCATCGTCATCCGCATGCAACGCAAAACTCACCTCGAACAATGCGAACGCCTCCGCAACGTCGATACCCGCGCTCTTCAACAACAATGCGCCCGCTTCGTCCTCGATCATGCCTCGCAAATCGCCAGCGCTTCACCGGTTATTCCGCCAACCCTTCACGACCGTGCTGCCGACATCTGGGAACCGCTCTTCGTCCTCGCTGATCTCGCGGGCGGTTCGTGGCCCGAACTCGCGCGTCAGGCCGCCGTCTCTTTCTCGGCAGGCACACCGGAAAACAATCCCATTGCCGCGCTCATGGTGGACATCGTCGCCATCTTTGCGCGAGCCAATACCGATCGCATGTTCAGCCGCGACATCGTTGCCGAACTCAATTCCTTTCAAGGCCGTCCATGGGCCGACTCTCTCAACGGCAAACCAATGACCGAACTCTGGCTTTCCCAACAACTGCGTCCCTACGGTGTGCGGCCAAAAACAATGTGGATCGGCGATACTTCGGCCAAGGGCTACGTCCAGGAAACCTTCATTGATACCTTCCGTCGCTACGTCACCAGGGCCGACCTTGATCTTCTCTGGGCCGACGTCGCCCCGCGTAAAGAAGACTCCGTTGGTGGGGCGAGCGTCCCCGCGAGCCGGTAGGACTCAGGTGCGGGGGTAGGACCTGACGGCTCGCTGACGGCTTCCTGACGGGTCGCTGACGGGTCGCTGACGGGTCGCTGACGGGTCGAACTTTTGTAAGTGCTTAAGAACACGCAACGTTGACGGGTTGACGGGTAAAACCACCCCTGGAGAGGTAGGAACGATTTCCACGTCGTCTCCAGAGACAGAAGCTAGGGGTTGCGGTTGCCCCGTCCGGGTAGGACCACCGCGCCGGGCAAGCCCAACTTGGGCGCGCGCCACATCCGCGGTCATCCGCGCTCATCCTCGGTCAAGTCCAGCCTCGTCCACCCCCCAGCCCCGTCCCGACAGAGGATCTCCCTCCACCATAGCCACTTACACTCGGCTGAGTTGACAACCTGCGGCGACATGCGATCAATCAGTCATGCAGTAATTGCAGCCTAAGCTGGCTCTCCTTCCTGGGAGTCCGCGCGGGGGACCCAAATCCCCGGACATCAGGTTCGGGGCGGGGCGAAAGGCCGGTAACACGGCCAAGGTCACTTTCAAGACCGAGCCCGTCAGCTAACCTCGTCGGCATTTGGAAGGGCGATCCTCTAGGGTCCCGTGTGGGACTCCCACGTTCACCCCGTCAGAAAACGCGCTGCGCATTGCGCAGCGATACCGTCGTGGTACGCAGCCACATCGGAGATTGGTATGAAAACGTTGTTTACGTTGGCGATTGAGCACCCAGTGCTCGCAAGCTTCATCATCCTCCTGCTTCTCGCATGGCTTGCGCCGACTCTGCTCGGCGTGGTTTTCATTCGCGAGCGCCAGGTCGGCATCGTCATAAAGAAGTTCGGCGCGCATTCGCTGCCGCCAGGCCGTTTTGTGGCTGTCGGTGGTGAGGCGGGCTATCAAGCGGATACACTCGCGCCCGGACTGCACTTTAGTTACTTCCGTTGGCAGTACCGCATTATCAAAGCGCCCGTGACGGTCGTGCCGCAAGGTGAGATCGCTCTCGTGGTTGCTGCGGACGGCGCTTCGATTCCATCGGAACGCATCCTGGGCAAGATTGTCGATTGCGACAACTTCCAGGACGCTCGCAAGTTCCTCCTGAACGGTGGTGAAAAAGGCCGTCAAGTCGGCATCATCACTGCCGGCACGTACCGCATCAACAAGGCGCTGTTCAACGTGATCACGTCTGAGACCGCGCCCGAGCATGGTATGGGCGCTGGCCAATTGGTGTTGCAACGTGTCGAGTCCGACATGGTCGGCATCGTCACGACGCTCGATGGCAAACCCATCGAAGCGGGTGAGATCGCTGGCACTACCATACCCGGCCACGAGAACTTCCAAAACGCACAGGCGTTTCTGGATGGCGGTGGCCGGCGCGGTCTGCAAGAGCAAATCCTGTTGTCCGGCACATGGAACCTCAATCCATGGTTTGTCCAGGTTGAGCAAGTGCCGATGGTGCAAATTCCGATCGGCTACGTCGGCGTGGTTATCTCGTTCGTCGGCCAGGCGCACGTGGACGTCAGCGGTCTGGAATTCAAACATGGCGATCTCGTCAACGTCGGCCACAAAGGTGTCTGGGTGACACCGGCTTATCCCGGCAAGCATCCGCTCAACACGCGCGTGATGAAGGTCGAACTCGTGCCAACGACGAACATCGTACTCAACTGGGCCTCGCGAACAGAAGCGCATCACTACGACGAAAAGCTCTCGTCCATCACGGTGCGCTCGAAAGACGGTTTTGCGTTTAACCTGGACGTCGCGCAAATCATCCACGTCGGCGCGCTCGATGCGCCGAAGGTGATTTCGCGGGTCGGTTCGATGCAGAACCTTGTGGACCATGTCCTGCAGCCGATTGTCGGAAATTATTTCCGCAATTCGGCCCAGGATTATACGGTGCTCGACTTCTTGAGCGCGCGCAGCCAGCGCCAGGTCGAGGCCGCGGAACATATTCGCAAGGCCATCGGCGCTTACGACGTGCAGGCAATCGACACGCTGATTGGCGATATCAATCCGCCGGCTCAATTGATGCAGACGCAGACGGAGCGGAAGATCGCCGAAGAGCAGCGCAAGACCTATGAAGTGCAAGAGGCCGCGCAAAAGCAGCGGCAACAACTCGTGCGCCAAACTTCGCTGGCTGACATCCAGCACCAGGTCGTTGGGGCCGAGCAAGGCGTGAATATCGCTGAGTTGCAGGCCAATGCGCACATCAAGCAAGCCACTGGTGATTCCGAGGCTGTGCGGTTGCGTGCGATCGGTGAAGCGGAGGCCATTCGCGCGACCGGCCTGGCGAAAGCCGAAGCCTATCGCGTCGGCGTCGAATCATTGGGCGCGCAAGGTTACACGGTCATGCAGCTCATGCAAATCGTTGGCGAACGCAACGTGCGCATTGTGCCGGATGTCGCGGTAAGCGGCGCGAACGCCAATCCAGGCATCGTAGACGGTCTGCTGGGCATCATGTTGCGCAAGGAGGTCAACGGGACCGAAGGTAAGCACAATTAGTCAGACAGCCAAGCGGGTGGGAAACACGAGCACGCCGGGAAACCGGCGTGCTCTTTAACGTTATGGCTCGTTGAGCTCGATCCCAAAAAGCACGGCACTAAAGCAAACCATCGAACACTCCGCAGGGATCTCGCCATCGGCTTCAACATCAACGATGAAAAAACTCACGATTCGGCGAAAGCTTCTCCAATGCTAATCACGAACCAAAGCTCTGTATTTTCTTACCGCTTTGATCAGCGCTTTGGACGGTTTCGGCGGAGACCCGATGAGACTAATTATTTTGCGGACGTCCTCTCGCGTAAGTCGGAAAACGGTTTCCCGCATTTTTGCCGAAGCTCTCCGGCCAATGGATTTTCGAACTCGTTTCATTCATTGAAAAGGTCAGATCGCGTCTGCCGGCCCGATTCAAGGATCGCAAGGTCCTCTCATTAACACCCTGCTTCAGCGGGGTGTTTGAGCTCCGTGGCACACAATTGAACTGTTTTAACAGTTTCGATCGTAAAATCGCGAAGATTCAAGCATTCTCGAATCGACCTTCGCCGGGATATACCCACTAATCAACATGCTTCTCAATGGTCCGTTCCGCCATCTTCGGCCATGATTCCTCCTGCTGCACGTTGTAAACGAACGGGCTTACGCAAGTCGAAGGCATGTCATCAATCACAATGTCCGGCTTGGCCGAGAATCCTTCAAAGAAATCCGCCAGTCCGTGTAGTCGTGCAACTTTTTGGCAATACTCCGTGCCGCAAGTTGACCACAGGAACAAGTGGCAACCTGAGTCCTTGAGTTGCTGAAGTCCTTCGCGTGCTCCGTCCAAAAGCCTCCCATTGGCATCCACCAACGTGAGATCCACGTCCACAAAGACATTGGCGTTCCTCATAACGTCACGAACGCTTCGGATTTCCTGCCCTTGAATCGAGAAGTTGCTGGAGAGCGCCGTCGACTATGGAGTAGGCCTTGTCATCCTCACGCGTGTACAAAACCATGCGCACTTCATCCAAGTCGTGTCGCTGCGTTTCCAAAAAATCTACGACCGCCTTTAGCGCAACCGGCGCAGCCAACCGAATCGGGTAACCAAAAGCGCCCGTCGAAATAGACGGGAACGAAATGCTCCGCAACCCGTTCTCAGCCGCGACCTGCAAACTCCTTCGGTAAGCGCTCGCCAGCAATTCTGGTTCGCCCTCATCGCCTCCGCGCCAAACCGGGCCAACCGCGTGAATAACATGCCGGGCTTTCAGATTACCTCCGGTGGTAATCACAGCATCTCCAATCGGACAGCCCCCGATCTTGCGGCATTCCTCATAAATTTTTGGACCGCCCTTCGTATGAATCGTTCCGTCAGTTCCTGTGCCCTTATTTAATTTCCAATGCGCCGCAGTAACGACTGCATCTGTATCCTGCTCGGCGATATCGCCGGTGACAAGACGAAGGGTTGTTGCCCCGATTTTCGCTTCAAACGGCATAATGTTTGTGATTGGTTTTTCTCGACGACGGAGTATGTCAGACTGAGTCCCGAAGTTCGATTGCAATCGATCCCAAAATAGTTTGTTGCCTTTCTCCTTCCGCGGACATTTATAGGTAAATGCCGGAAATGGATGACATGGCACTCTTGCACGAATATGCGTTACGCAATTCCGAAGAGGCCTTTGCCATGCTCGTATCGCGGCACATTGACCTTGTCTATTCCGCGGCCTTGCGTCAGGCCGCCAATCATCACCAGGCGCAGGAAATCACGCAGGCCGTCTTTGTCATTCTCGCGCGCAAAGCCCGGTCGCTGAGTCCCAATACGATTCTGCCCGGCTGGCTATTCCGCACAACGCGCCTGACCGCCGCCAATCATCTGCGCACAGAAATTCGCCGCGCCCGCCGCGAGCAAGAGGCCTTTATGCAGTCTAACCCGAATGAAGAATCCGGCGAACTCTGGCAACAAATGGCACCAGCACTAAACGACGTCATTGATGGCCTGCGCGAAAAGGATCGCAACGCCATCGTGCTGCGCTTTCTCAAAGGCAAAGACTACAAGGAAGTGGCTGCCGCATTGGGCGCAACCGAGGAAGCAGCGCAAATGCGCGTCAGCCGGGCCCTGGGAAAGCTGCGCAAGGTATTCGCGAAACGCGGCGTAGTTCTTTCGGCAGCCACGCTGAGCGCAATCATGGCCGCGCATGCAACTCAAGCGGCCCCCAGCGGGTTTGCGGCATCAGTTGCAGGCACCGCAGCTCAAGGCGCTGCCTTGACTGCCTCAACCGTCACGCTTGTGGAAGGAACAATAAAGATTATGGCATGGACCAAACTCAAGTTCGCCGTTGCCGCGGGCGTTGTGGCATTGCTCGCTTACGAATATCATCAGAATTCCCTCCAGACGCAGCAACTCGTTTCGGCCCGCGCCAACCTGGGCGGCCAGGCCGAGGCCTTCGCCTCGCTGGAGCAAAGGATTTCCGAATTAGATCAGCAAACTTCCGCTATCTCCGAAACCCGGCGCACTCAACAGCAAGAACTTGAGCGATTGCGCGCACGCCTCAGATCCAGCTCCAATCCCGGTTCCCGCGCCCCCGCCACATTGCTCTCCGCGATGTTGCAGGACGCAGCGACGCGGGAAATTCTCCGGACACAGATGGTTGATGGTTACCGATTTCGATACGGCCCTTTCGCCGAACAACTTAAGCTCGGCCCCGAGCAAGGCGAAAAGCTCATCCAAATGGCCGCTGATGGAGCGATGAAAATTCTCGATGCAGTCGCGGCATATACGGAAGGCAAACTGACGGCGGAAGCCACTTTGAATATTGAAGCCGATGCGATACGAAGCGCTACCAACCAGGTGCGACTCGCTCTCGGCGATGATGGCCTCGCGAGGTTCGAGGAATATAACCAGTCCTATCCGGCCCGGGCGCTCGTCCAGCAATTCGACAAGCAACTCGGCCCGTTCCCCATCAGCGCCTACCAGCGGGCCGGACTCTCAAACACAATCCAGGCTGAACAACTCGACGTCACCCGCCAGCTGGCTGGTGAAATTCCCGTCGAACTCGTCGTTCATCCGGACGAGATTAACCAAAGGTTCGAACTTCAGTCACAAATCAACCAGAGAATTCTTCAACAAGCGGCTGAATTCCTTTCGCCCGATCAATTGAAAACTCTGGCGCTCATGCAGACCAACAACTTGAGCGCCCAAAGACGAGGCCTTTTGCGCATGCTGCGTAAGTTCTGAACGACGAGCGGAAACAAACGAAATGACACTTTCGGGAAAAATTCAGATCTGCATGGCAATCTCCGCCGCGCTGTTGCTCTGCTGGCAACTCGCGCAACATCATCAGCAGGGCTGCGAATTAACTGCCCTGCAGGCACAGGCCCAAACAGAAAATCGTAAACTTGAAGACCGCCGCTCCGCTCTCGCTGAGATCGAAAAGCGCTATAGCGAAATCGAGGATGCTGAACGCCGCGCCGGCAATCAAACGTTGCTGTCCTTGATGCGCGAAAGGGCCGCGATAGCTGCGGACGCAAAGTCCGCTTCCGAAATTCAGGCCGTCGGCAGCGCCCTCGCCAATGTCCTCGACAGCCCCGACCAACAGGCAATTGACCGTGAGGCCAAACGCAACGAAATGCGCGCCGGCCTCGAATTGTTCTTTAAACTGGTAAAATTGCCGCCGGAAAAAATCGATCAATATATCGATTTCGGCATCGAAAAGGATTCCCGCAATGCGATCCGCATTTCCGCGCTCCTCCAAGGTAAAATTGCCCTCGCTGATGCCCTCCGCGAGCGCGACAATGACACTCAAGAATTCGAGGGCGGCCAGCGCGCTCTCCTCGGGCCTGAAGGTTCCGCGTTCCTCGATTCCATCGCCGACGGCATGCGCAACGATGAAGCCAAACGTCTCGTCAATGGCATCCGCCAAAGCATGGGCAGTGACATTCTGAACCAGGAACAACTCGACCGCCTTCAAGGCTTAATCAAGACCCAACTGGTGACCCTGCCCTTCGACGACATCGACCTCTTTCAAACGCCCGACGAATGGTCTCAACTCATCAACGCTCGCCACCAAAATATTCTCCACGCAGCCGCCGATTTTCTGACTCCAACCCAATTGAATACCCTTGGCTCACTCGCCGCCGCCGATCTCGCCGACCGGCAAGCCCAAATGATGCTCAAACGAAAATCGTTGGGCATAAAATGAGATCGTCCTCGCAAACACAGCGCCCGCTTGGCGAACCCTAAGGGAAACCGGATATAATCGGTCAGTTGATTTATACTGTGCATCCTCCTGAGACATGCGAAGTTGCGTCTATGAATGAACTCGCCACATTCACGAGTGTGAACTTTCAGGCAGTCTTTCACCCTCTGGTCGAACAAATCGAGCAAGCTTATTCCCTCAAGGTCAACATCGGCCCGGTGGCCGGCTCTTACACCGGTCAATTCGATGGCAAAGAAATCTGGGCTGATTTGGATAAGGACCCTGAAGAAGCCGTTTTTATTCTCGTCCATCTCTTCGGCCACACCGTGCAATGGAATCTCGACGAAAACCTCCGACTGCTTGGTCTCGCCAACTCCGGCATCACCGAAGCCGACCTTCCCCGTATCTATAAATACGAACGCCAGGCGTCGCAATTGGGCCTCGCGCTGCTCGAGCAAACCGGCGAATTTCGATTGGCTCGCTGGCTCACTAACTGTTTCGGCGCGGACTGGAAATTCCTCGCTCACTTCTACCGGACGGGAGAAAAAATCCGTTTTGAAGTTGAAACCGGCGATGACGAGCCACTCCTCATCTCCATTCCAATTCCGAGCTTCACGCCGCAACGCTGGCCACCCCGCGGTTCGTTCTAACTTCTGGCAATCGTCCTGGTCCCACTCGGTCTCGACCTAGCTCGCTGCGCCGAAGTTGTCAACTGTGGCGAGTCCAAACTTGTGCGTTATAAGCCGCCCATATATGCACTTCTTCGTCATTCCAGACCCTAGGAAAAAGGAAAAACTAACTTGATGACATCACACCCTTCCTATGCTAAATGTCCGTTATGGCCATGCGGACAGATTCTGAGCAATCGCTCTCGACAGGCTCGGATTTTGCCGAAATTCCTTTAAAAAAGGGGGTGTCGGCCGCTTCGATAACCCCGAGCCTCCGACCCGTTGCTAAACCTTCCGTACCTTCGGCCAAACCAGTCGCCCCTGCCAGGCCGATTGTTAAAGATGGCTGGTTCGTTCCCTCTACCCTATCGACCAATCCTGAGGAAGCGCGGGCCTGCATGCTTTTGCCGGAATTTGACGAGCTATTACTCGAAAAAGCACGAGTCATCTCTGGCCGCTTCCCGTATGCCGAAGCCGAATTCCGCAGCATGCGAGGCGCCTTTGCCAATTCTGACGAGCCGGAACTTCCCCATTTTGAGAAGGTCTTTCGCATCGCCGCAGCCATCGCCAGCATCCCGGACGTCCAGGAAGCGCCGGATTACGATTCCCTCCTGGTGCTGACTGCGTGGCATTCAGTGCGTCCCGGAGTGGATGGCTTCCTCGGTTCATATCCTAAGTCCCTGCTTTGCCCGCTTTCACACACTGCTCCGCCCACAGCCCTGGAATCTCTGACCTCTGCCAAGCAAGTCATTTTCGAGCAGCGGGCTCCGTTTTATTTGCGCTACCTGCTGCGCGAAAAATTTGGCCTTCGCACTTGCGCTGATATAGAAAACGCCGACCTGCGCGAATTTCTGCGCAGCACCGGATTTCGTCTCATCCGTGCCAGCGCCGTGCCTGGAGTTGCTTTTCCTGGCATCACTTGCGGTGAAGATCCACCGGTCCGCCCATGGAAACTAACTCTGCGACAGGAACTGAGCGATGAACGCGCCGCCGACATGCTTATTTCCGCCGCGTTGTGGCAGATAAAATATGGATTGCAGCTTGTGATTTTCGAGGATGGAGCGCCGCGCTGGAACATCGGCGCCTTTGCTCGCACAGACTGGGAAAACGCGTTCCTGACGCTTGGTATTCGCGTCGCGCCGTCACTGATGCGCGAGAGCGGCCTGCTCGATTGGCGAGCGGTTCTGGCCCGCTGCCTGGATGAAATCGGCCGCGGAAACCTCCCGGCGGATGTTCTTGGAAAAATCTCGGCGCAGCCGCAGCGCATTTGTCACGACAGCCACGAAGCAATTTGGGAAGTGTTGGACCGCGCATCCAGCACGGTCATGGAACGGGTGCGCGCATCGGAGCCGCAACTTTTCCGCGATGATGGCGACCTGGAATATGAAACGGCGCGCTCATTCCGCCGCTGGGCGAGGTACTTCGATGAAGTCTCGCCGCAAATACTTTCGCGATTCGGCGTTTCGGCCTTTACCGCGCTTCATCGAGTCGCGCCACAGCATTTTGGCTGGCATTACGGCCAGCTAAAACCGTGGGAACTAGAGCAGGAACACGGAAAATGGAAAGGCCCGCGTGGTCGCGCTTTGTTGAGAAGCGCCTACGCGTTCGCGCTTTATGAGAATGGCCTGGGTTCGATTTCTTATCAAGAGGACCAGGTCTTGTGGCAATGCACGCTGCCGCAATTTTCCCATTGGTCCGCGCGGCTGCTGTCTCCCGAAAACCTCACTCCCTACGAATTTCTATACGGGCTCGCGAGCCGTCACGGTCTGACTCCGTTGCTCAACCGCGAGATCTCGCACACCCAGGCGGTCTCGTTGCTGGCCGGAATGAACCTGCACGACAAACTGCCTCGCATCGAAGGATGCTGGGAGCTTTGCATGCGCATGGCCTTTGAACGGCACAGTGGCGAATTCGAAGTCCGCCTCGATCTGCCCGACTTAGTGCCACTTCCTCTTCGCCTTCGTAAAGCCGCCCTGACGCCATTGAGCTACGCCTATCTTCACAAAGAGCTTCGGCTGGTTCGTGACTTTGACCTGCGCATGGCCCGCGAATCTCACCGCAAATTGGAAGAAATTCCCGGCTGGTGGGATGACGAGCGCATCGCAGGGACGCCACTTCTGGATCGGTTGACGCCTGAAGGGACAAGTGCCGTTCCAGCGCGTCTGGTGTTGGAGCAATTGCGTTCGGAACCCTGGCTTGAAGCGCCCGCGCAACGCGTTCGTTTTCGCGCGCTTCACCTTCTACTTTCGAAACGCGCAACAACTCGCACAACTCCGGGCGAGGGCGGCCTGACTTCCGAGGAAATACGTTCCCTTCTTCGACTCGCCTTCGAGGCAACGATGGGACATACGAACATCATGCACGTGTCCTTCGATGCGATCTCACGCGGCTTCGAGCGCATCCTCGCCCGCGATGACACTCGCGAAATGCTCGACTCGCTCCTCTTGCACATTGGGACCGCTTACGAGACAGAAATCTGGGGACAGGTCCGAAAATTCATCGTTTTTGACGTGATCAATGATTTGCTTGCGCTCACCATCAAGAACTCGCTGCTCCATTTGTTGAGTTCGGACTAGTCTCGCCTCGCGTTTGTATTCGTGGTCCGCGTTCCCTGAAAGCAATACAACGCCTCTTCCGTGCGCAGATAAATGCGATTTCCTGCGAGCGCCGGGGTGGCGTAGATCTTCTCATGAAAATCGCGCGAAGAAATAACACGCCAATCCTTTTCCGCCGACACCACACTCACAGCGCCTGATTCGCTGGCAAAATAAACTTTTCCATCTCCTGCCACGGGCGAGGCGAAATAATTCCCGACTGCCGGGACCCGTTCCTCCTGCAGCAATTTCCCGGTAGTCGCGTCAAGCTTCGTAACAATTCCTCCGTCTTTGACCATCCAAAGAATACCGTTATTCAGCACCGGCGTCGCGACATACGGAACGCCTCGGCCGTGTTTCCAGACCACAGCGGAATCCGGCAGTTCGCCGCCGCTATTCGGCTTAATCGCGAGCACGGCGTTTTGCGCGCGCTGGAATACCGCAGCATGGCGCTCCCATTCCTGTTGATTCAGAACACCGTCCTGATTGAGGTCCATCCGAAAGAAACGATCCAATACTTCCCGATCGTCAATCTCCGCCTTCGCAAGTTTCCCATCGTGATTTCTGTCCCACTTCGTGAGCGCATCATTCCAGGGTACCAGCGAAACCCGTTTTGCGGCATCTCCGCCGGGTGCCCACGATGCCATATAGATTGTGTTTCCTGAGATGACGGGTGTGGGTATGACAATCCGGGCCAGTCCGTTGATCCACCAAACCCGCTCGCCATTGGCAGGGTCGTAAGCGGCTAATTGCAATGCACCCGCCACGAGGAGTTCAGGCCTCCCGTTATTCGTCCAGAGGCAGGGCGTCGAGTAACTTCGAACTGCGTCCGGCCGCGCAATCTTCCAAACTACGCGCCCATTCGCGCAATCATAGGCGACGAGGAAACTGTCGACGTCATGATCCTGATTGAGAATGATTTTGCCGTCGAAAAGAATTGGCGAACTGCCGGCGCCATATTCATCCCGGAATGGCCCCAGCCGCTGCTCCCAAATCTTCTTTCCGTTCAAATCGTAGCAAAACAGTCCTGTGCTGCCAAAAAAGGCATACACGCATTTCCCGTCGCATGCGACGGTTGCAGTCGCTGGACTGCCAATCGGATGCGTTTCCTCGACACGTTCCGGCACGATTGCGTTTCGCCAAAGGAGTTTCCCAGTTGTTTCGTCCAGCGCCACGGTCGCCAATTCTTTCGAAGCAGATCGATAAGTCGTCACGAAGATTTTTCCACTAACCAGGATCGGAGTCGAATGTCCCTCATCCAGCGAAACACGCCAGACCAATGCTTGAACCACATTGAGATCGTCCGGTAAAGCCTCGGGTGACCGGCCAACTCCCGCATCAGCGCGAAAATATTGAATACCCGAAGGCGCTTCGTCAGCGCGAATCACTAGTGTGAACAGGCAGAGACCTGCAAATAAAGACGGCTGGCAGAACTTTTGCATAGCAGATCGGAATTTCGGAGTCGTTGTTACCACGCCACTACCTTGAGCGCAACCGTTGTGTTAGAGCCCGACACGGCGAGCTATCGGTATCCGTACTATGACGATTCTGAGGACACTCCTGAGAAACTGGACTACGACCGCATGGCTCGCGCCACAGCGGGGCTTGCGCAAGTCGTCCAGGATCTCGCAAACGGTCGATAGGAAAGAAAGGTCACCATGAATCCTCGATAACCTTCCTGCCAAAAACTCAATTGATCGGACCGTCCGGCGGCTGCCACAAACGGCGAGGCCAACCTCGCCCATTGTTTCGTGCTCAATTATAGGCTTACATCGAGGCATGAAGCTGTTTCTTGTTTTCGGCATCTACGCGATCAATTTCTGCGCTTCCGCCGTCGAATCTCCCGACACAAATTTCTTCCCAATTATGCCTTGGAACAGTCCGCCAAATGATCCGTCCGTTTTAAAAAGAATCCATGAATGCGGCTTCACCCTGGCTGGCTTTGTTCCACCATCAGCTCTCGATGCCTGCACCGCTGCCGGACTTAAGGCAATTGTTTCAGACTCGCGGTCCTCAAGTTATGACTGGGCTGATGTGGACGAAGCCAAAGCGCGGAACAATGTTTCCAATCTCGTCGCACAGGTTGGAAATCATGCGGCGGTATTTGGCTATTACCTTCAAGATGAACCCACCGCCTCCCGGTTCTCCGGCTTGGCAAAAGTGGCTTCGTCAATCAGCGAGCTTGCCCCTGGCAAATGGCCTTACATAAACCTGTTTCCCGATTACGCTGACAACACACAGCTTGGAACGACCAACTACGCCGATTATCTCGAGCGCTTCATCGCCACCTGCCACCCAAAAATCATCAGCTTTGACAATTATTCGTTAATGGATGATGGCTCGCTCCGCGGCAATTATTGGTCAAATCTCGAAGCGGTCCGGGATGCTTGCAGGAGGCACCGAATCGAATTCTGGAACATCGTCCTCGCCGTTGCGCATTTTAATTATCGCGAGCCCACAGCCGCTGATCTCCGCTTCGAGACCTATACGACTCTCGCTTACGGCGGACACGGCCTGGCGTATTTCACCTATTTCGCTCCCGCAGTCGGCAATTACCGAGGCGCTGCGATCGATCAATTCGGAAATGAAACTCCTACATGGCACAATCTCCAGAACATCAACCTCCAAATCCAGAAACTCGGCCCGACTCTGCTGCAGCTTCAATCCGACGACATCTATCATCTTGGGGATGTCCCCCCTCAATGCAAAGGTCCGCCCACCAACAGCCTCGTAACTGCTGTTGCGGGTGGCAATTTCCTCGCCGGCGAATTCACTCATCGCGACGGTTCCCGCTATATCATGATCGTGAATAAAGACCTTGCCAGATCGCACCCTTGCGCTCCGCAATTCCGCAAAACTACGCGCCGCCTTCGGCACATCTCACCCTATTCGGGCAGTCTTGCGCCTTTCGAAGGTGAATATGTTTGGCTGGCTCCCGGTCAAGGTGTCTTACTGAAGCCGGAGTGGTAGATGGACGCTGCTTATGCTTGCCCGGCGCAGGCTGGCAAGCTAAGGTATTCCGCGTCTCGCAAGGCGCCTTAGCGAGAATTCCTGTTTTTCGATTTTAGGGTGCCAATGTAGCTCAGCGGTAGAGCAACGGTTTCGTAAACCGTCGGTCGCCGGTTCAATCCCGGCCATTGGCTCCATCTGTAAAGTAGTGGAGATCAATAGGTTACGAATGAGCGGAGGCAAAGTGCCAGTGAAACTGCCAGTAAACCGGCGACTGCAATAACAATTCGCCAGAACTTGACAGAACTCCGCTGGAACTCGCCAAAACTCGCATTCGGAAACCGGGAGGAAACCGGACTGGTATCTCGATTCGACGAGACCAGTTATGAAACAAAGATTCCTGCTCTACCTGCGCGGCGAAACTTACTATTGCGAGGACACGGTTTCCCGGAAACAAGCCAGCCTCAAAACCAAAGACAAAGCCGTCGCGGCGCGACTGCTCCACGTCAAAAACGAAGCCGAGCAACAGCCCGCCATCAATCTGCAAATCGCCCGCGCGTATCTCGCCGCCACCGACGCCCAGATCGCCACCCGCACATGGCAATTCGTCATGGACGAAACCGCCAAGCTCAAGAAGGGGCCGACGCAGGACCGCTGGACCCGCGCCATGAAGGACAAGGCGTTCGATACCATTCGGGAAACGGCCCTCTTGGAGACACGCGCAGAACAATTCCTGCGGGTGCTGGAAAACGGCACCGTCTGCACAAACATCTTTCTGCGGCGGCTGCAAAACTTCGCCCTCGACATGTCCTGGCTGCCCTGGCCGGTGCTGCCAAAGAAACGCTGGCCGGGCATCGAGTTCAAAGAAAAGCGCGGCGTCACCTGGACGGAACACCAAAAGATTATCGCGGGGGAGAGCAACGCGGAACTCCGCGAATATTACAAGCTGCTTTGGCACTTGGGCGGCTCGCAGACGGACATGGCGTCGCTTGCCGCCGAGAACATTGACTGGACCGCCAAGACCATTTCCTACGCCCGCATGAAGACGGGAAGCCAAGCCATGATTCATTTCGGCGACGGCGTCGCGGAAATTCTACGCGCACGCCCGGCGAGCGGCTTGCTGTTCCCGCAAGTCGCCAAGTGGAAAGAATCGGACCGCGCCAAAGCGTTTATCCGGCGCTGTCGCCTGGTCGGTGTTTCCGGCGTCTCCCTGCACAGCTACCGCTACGCTTGGGCAGAGCGTGCCAAGACCTGCGGCTACCCGGAAAGATTCGCCCAAGAGGCCCTGGGGCACAATTCCAAGGCCGTTCACAGGGCATACGCCCGAAAGGCTCACGTCGTGATTCCGACATTGGAGGATTACGAAAAGAAAATGGCAACCGCCGGGAACGTCATCGTGCCGATGCCAGCGGCGGCGGTTGCCTAATTGAAGGACAAGTCACGAAAGCCGTGTTCACCCGAACGCGGCTTTTCGATGCCCAAACAATTCTCTTTGCCTCACTGGCTGCACGCCTAGAATTGGCTCATTGCCTTTCGAGCCGATGTATGAAACCTGAAACCACGAAGCGGCCCTCCGAGTCCGCCAAGACGCAAAATGGCATCCGTAGCCGGATGACCTTAAACAAGAAGATCGCCAAGGCTCCAACCCTGGCAAGAAAGTGGGAAATCGCATTACATGGGGGCAATCCGCCTACGGCTATCCAACGGCTCCCCTCAGAAGCCGTTGGATTAGCGACCCCTTCAATGCATGGCGCAAAATGGCAGGCGAAAGCAACGGAGCAATTGAAACAGAGATTCTCAGACCTTCTGTTTCCGGCACTCGTGAAGGATGATACCGGCCCATTTGAAGAATTGATTCAGGCGATGCGAGAACGACGTAAAACACACGTTTCGCTCGATGAGTTTATCCGCCGACAGGAGCACGCACGCAAGATAAAGCCCACAAAAAGGGAAATCGGGCGCAGGTTGCGACTCGCGCTGCTCACCTTGAATCCTGACGATCTGCTGAGCATTCGCACGGTAAAGGCCGCGCTCGAAAAAGTGGAGCGAGCGTTTCAAAAATGGCATGGGTTTGAGTTCAGCCTCACCCCCGATGACCCCAACATTTACGCAGTCATGAAGGAGTTGAACCTAAGTTTTTTGCGGCCGGGCGACGCGGCGCGTTGGATTCACAACGGGAAAGTTGTGCGGGTTTTACGGATTCAGCCGGATGGAAGGCCGAAACAATCGGGTATGACGTTGAAGCAGGTCGAAGCTCTTGGGAGCCACCGTTGCCAGACAAATTTTCGTCACGGGCAAAACAAACAATTACCGCCAGTTTAACCATGCCGTAAGTGTGTATGGAATAAGCCTCCAACTTTTCCTTGTTGCACAATAAATCCCTGCCGAGTGCGCCGATAGTCTCTTCGCTTACTTATTTGAGCGAAAACTATGAGACCGAAACGCACATTACTCGCCCCAGCGAAATCCGCGCTGCCGGGCAAGGTTCAATCTCCTCCGGCATTGCGACCAACACTTGAATCAAAGGAAAACACATCAATCCGCAAACGTCGTCCTCGCAGCCGAAAATGGGTTTCCCCGTGCTCCGTTTGACTTCGCGCTTCGTCGGGAGGCGTGTGCTAACGCTTGCGGAACAACAGGCCATCGTTGCCAAAAAAGCAAACCCGGAGCGCCGTGCGTTTTGTTAGTTTTTCTCGCCCCTGGGGGAAACGCCCAATCCGACGTGGAGGGGCTGACCGCCGAGGACATTGACTGGCCAATGCACCCGATTCGAGCCTCAACGCGGTTGCACTCAGGCTCGAATCTGGTAATATCAAAATCCTTATGGCGAGAAAGGTATTTTACAGTTTCCATTACATACCAGACAACTGGCGTGCCTCCCAAATCCGCCAGATGGGTGTCATCGAAGGCGATGCACCCGTTTCGGACAACGACTGGGAAAGTGTTACAAACGGCGGCGAGCAGGCCATCAAAAATTGGATCGCCGGGCAGATGTCGGGGAAAAGTTGCGCGGTGGTCCTTATCGGCACTGGCACCGCAGGTCGAAAATGGATCAATCATGAAATCGTGAAAGCCTGGGACGACAGAAAGGGTGTCCTCGGAATCCACATCCATAACCTTAAAAATGCCGATCAACAACAGTCCACCAAGGGCGGAAATCCTTTCGACCACATCACCTTGGGCGCGAACGGGCCAAGGCTGTCAACGGTCGTCACAGCATACGATCCGCCCTATTGGGACAGCACCCAAGTTTACGCCTACATCAAGAGCAATCTGAGCGGCTGGGTTGAAGCAGCAATAACGACGCGGAACGCCCACGGATAACCAAATTGCTTGATCGCCCGTTTCGGAGTGAATGTGAATGCCGGATCTTCCCTCATCGCTAAATCAGGCACCGCTCACCGGCGTCCGCGTGTGGCTGTCCGGGTCACTGCCCGAAACAGAGAATTCCACTGAAAAAGAGCGTGCCGACATCCTGGAATTCGTCAGCAGCTTTTCGGCGAAAGTTTTCCAACTCGGCGGACACATCATTCACGGCAGCCACCCAAGCTTTACGCCCACGCTCTTGGAGCAAGCGCGCATCCATCAAGAGCACGACGGAAAGAAGGACGCGCTCATCCTGGCGGTGTCGCGCTTTTGGTCGAAGCAGGCTCAGGCCGTGCCCATCGAGGAATGGCGGCAACAATGCCTCGTTTATGAAACACCGGAAGCAACCGGCCAGAACGCCCGCGACGACAGCCTTAGAATTCTACGAAGTTGGATGGCTGCGCGTTGCGATGCAATCGTTGTCATCGGCGGCAAATGGTGGCAGGAAATTGCCGGGCGGGCAGGCGTGCCGGTTGAGGTGGAGCTTGCAATGGAGCGGGGCATTGCCTGTTTTCTGCTAGGCGGGCCAGGAGGCGTCGCCTGCGACTACGTGGCGAAATACCCCCAATTACTCAGAAAACTCAAGAACGGCCTGGACGATGCCACAAACCGTTCATTAGCGACCGAGGCCAATGTCGGGAGCTTGGCTGACCAAGTGTGCAAACAACTTGCACGTCTCCCGCTTGTCCATGGCCGAGGTTCAGATGGGGTTTCCTTCCGCATCCTCGCGCTTGACGGCGGGGGCATCAAAGGCACATTCACCGCATCGGTGCTGGCCACCTGGGAGGAACAGACGGGCTTGCGGATTGTGGACCATTTTGACCTCATCGCGGGAACTTCCACCGGGGGCATTCTCGCGATTGGTTTGGGGCTTGGTCTGTCTGCCAAGCAGATGCTCGAATTCTACCGCCAACGCGGTCCGACCATTTTCCCCATAACGAGCATGGCCAGCAGGTTCAAACACAGCGTCCGCCATGTCTTCCGCCCAAAATACTCGCAGGAGGTGCTGCTCCGCGAGTTGGAAACGGCGTATTATGGCGGCAAGAAGCCAGTTTTGATGAACGAATCAAAGTGCCGATTGCTGATTCCGGCCTATCACGCTGTGGCTGGCGCCTCGCATATTTTCCGGACCCCGCATCATCAGTTGTTGAAGGGCGATGCGAAGACCGAAACAGCCCATGCCGCATTGGCCACCGCAGCCGCACCGACGTTTTTCTCCGCTGCGAAAGTTGGAAACATGATTGCCGAGAGCACATTTTTTGATGGCGGGGTCTGGGCAAATTCTCCGGCACTAGCCGCAATAGTCGAGACAACGTGCTACTTAAATGTGCCACTTGACCGCATTGAGGTGCTGAGTGTCGGAACCACGGATGAACCGTTCACCGTGCGCAAGCAGGCCAGGTCAGGAATCCTCCGTTGGAGCAAAAAGCTAGTGGGCTTATTGATGAACGCTCAGGCGGAGGTTTCCCAAAAACATGCCAAATTGCTTGCTGGAGAACCGCGATTCCTTCGAGTGAATGTGACCACTGCACCCGGCAGCTATACCCTAGACAGTCCCCGCGAAATTGAGGAATTGGCGGCCCTCGGCAACCGGGAGGCGGAAAAGCCAGATGTGCTGGGCCAAGTCAGGTCCAGATTTCTCAATGGTGTATCCGCAGCGCCTTGGGAACGCTTCGCTTAAGCGTGTTGCAACCATATGAGTTTCATAACCAGGACCCAACTGAGGAGCTACCAATACGGGGTCTCAATCGCCAACGAATATGTAGCCCCCCTTCAGGCGAAAGCAATGGCACGCAATGCCTATGAGGCTGACGTAACCATGTTTCTCAGTCACAGCCATAAAGACCGCGACCTCATCGAACCAACGCTGGCTTTTCTCCGAAGTCACGGCGTCAAACTCTATGTTGATTGGATGGATGAAGGAATGCCGGATGTCGTCTCCGGTGTAACGGCAAAAAAACTCAAGGAGCGGATTCAGCAGCAGAAAAAGTTTTTGGTTCTTGTGACGGAGAATTCAAAGGATTCGCGGTGGGTGCCGTGGGAGTTGGGCTACGCGGACCCGACCAAAGGCATGGACCATATCGCCTCGTTTCCTGTGACTGAATCCGGCGATTTCACGCACAATGAATATTTGAGAATCTATCCCAAAATCCAGTTTGTCTCAGACGTGTGGTGGGTATGGCGCGATGACCCTCAAAACCTGGTCCGATTGGATCAATGGCTGCGGCAATAGCTTTTCTCGAACGCAATGTATGCCCCGTCGAGTATTTTTCAGTTTCCATCACCAAAAGGACAGTTGGCGCGTCGGCCAAGTCCGCAATAGTTGGGTGGCTCAAAAGGGCGAATCGAACACGTTCATGGATGCGGCTGCCTGGGAGGAAGTGAAGCGAAAGGGCGAGGCGGCTGTGAAGATGTGGATAGATCGGGAATTAAACGGCACCGGCGTCACCGTCGTTCTCATTGGACAGGAGACGGCAAGCCGCCCATTCGTCAGATACGAGATTGAGGAAAGTTTCAGGCGAAAAAATGGGCTGCTTGGCATTCATATCCACCTCCTCAGGAACAGCGACAGGAAAATGTCTCGCAAGGGCAGAAACCCCCTCGATGATTTCACCGCCCTGGTGGATCACCCATTCCTTTGGATTTTCGGCGAGAAAGCGACAAAGCGCTATTCGGAAATCTTCCAGACATTTGATTGGGTTCAGGACGACGGACGCAGAAATATGGCAGGCTGGATTGAAGAAGCTGCCCGGAGAGCCGGGCGATAGCAGGACACCGATTCGGACAAGGCCGCGGTTGCAGGACAAGTCACGAAAGCCGCGTCCACCCGAAAGCGGCTTTTTTACCTTCGCACGTTACTGAATGAACGAAGAATGAAAACGGCACAGTCAAGCGACTTCTGGACGAACTCCGCCGGGGCATTTTGTTCCCCGTGTGCGTCTGAATACTCACGACGGAAGGCACCCAGGACATAGGCGGACTGGCCTACGGCCTTTTTGTGGTTTTCCCAGATAAGCTTGACCTCGTTCTGAGCCACGCCCTTTGTGCTCAACGGCTCACAATATGCCGCTTCCAGGGTGAAAAACGCTCTCGACACCCGCTCTTGAAAGGCGGTTGCTTTATGATCGCCAAGATTCTTTTCCGAGAAGAGGCTTTCCGTTATTTTATCAACTGCACCGCACACGGACGTTATCGCACCTGCGTATTTTCCATTCCGATAACGCCGCAGGGCTTCGGCGATTGCCTCGCCAACTTCCAGGGGCACGGAGGGTTTCAAGGTCTAATTGGAGTGTGAGCGGAAACACATCCTTTCCGCTGATTCCGTAGCCGAGCCGTGCCAACACTTGTTCAAGGTCCCGTAAAGGCTTAGTATCCGGTTGCCGTCCAATCTTTGACAGGTTGTCGTTTTTGGCGCTTTCAAACGCCACGAGTTCTTCAACACAACCGATAACCAACCTGTCCCTGGAATCGTCATCCGAAGCTCTCACCAACGAATCGGCTCCGTCCAAGACCGGCCCCTTGTGGGTCCCGGAATATTCCACTTTGAAAACGGGCAGACCGGCTTTCCCAAGTATTTCTTTAATGGTCTTGGTCGAGTATGCTTCCAGCAGCCCCCGAATGCTGCTCCAACAATCCCCGATACGTCTCGTGGCCATTCCCAAATTCTACCTGTTTGCCCGAGCCGTGCGAGGGAAAACCCATGCTGTGAATCATTCGCTGAGCGTATCGCTAATTATCCAGGCGCTTGCCGACGCTCACCACGTCCGAGGGAAGGATGTTCCCGAACAAGGTGCAAGTTGTTGCCGCAGGCGTGTAGCTGCTTGTGCCCGCCACGCAGCCGGACAGAACGCCGAATTTCCCGCCGGTGGGGTTTCCGTCGTCGATTTTCTCGTCGATTGCCTTCATGTCCGCGACCGGCATTGCGCGGTCGGTGCTGATGGGCCCCTGATAGTCGCTTGTGGTTTCTATCCGGTAATGGATGCGGTCGCTCACGGCCTCGGGAGAATCGCATGAGCCGACACCGAGGACAATGCTATTGCCTTGCCGGAAGGTTGCAGGAACCAGTGTGCCACCCGTGCAGGTAACCAGCATTCCCATCCTGGGCCTTAATACAGTTGCCGGAAATCCTTGAACAACCACCTTGCTGGTGCCATTGACGGAGTAGTTTCCTAAACTGGCGTCGGTTAGTTGCAAAAACACCTGACTCACTTCCGAGCCGTAAATTGCGCCGGATAAGCACTCCGGTGCTACATAGGCAACCGTGGCCAGTATGTTCCCGTCCCCATCGCCATTAACAATGGGGTGGCCACCGGAATCCGTAGTGCCGAAGAAATCGGTGGCGTTAAGGCAATCGCCGGGCAGGCAGTTGTATTTTGTGCGGAACGTGGTGATCTGTGTCTCCACGTCCTGGATTTGCTTGATCTGCTTTTTGACCTCGGCAGTATGAATCAAATCCTGCCCCACCACGATTCCGCCCACGATCAGCCCGATGATGACGAGCACTATGCTCATTTCAATGAGGGTGAAACCCGCTTTCAGGGCCGATTTATCGGGGGGGGGCAACTGCATTCATGCTTTCCTAATCCGTTCACGGATATCCTCCGCCTTTAATACTACATCTGAAGTTTTAGGAAAGGGGAATTCCCACTACCACGCCTACGCCCGGACGAATCTTCCGAGCAGTCGCCGAAGCCATCGTGCCGATGCCAGTGGCGATTGTTGGAATGGACCTACTGAAAACGGAACGTCAGCCCGCAGTTTACACCCGCACCGCCGTTTTTTTGCATTGAGTATTGGAATGTCGAGGGAGTCCACACCGGCATGCCCTCTCCACCGTTATCAAAACAAGTGCTGCTTGTCGCCGTTATTCCGTAAGGCGACGTCGAATTTAGGTAATATGCGGAACCTGGCCAATTCCCGGCAAGCCATCGTCCACTTTCCTATCTATGTTATACGCCGGGGCTACCGTCATTCCGGTATTATAGCTGGGAATGCCGAGTGTGGTAACGCTGCCGATGGGAAGGATTCCGAAGTAGTTTACGTCGGTGCTGAGAACAGTACCGACAATATCGGGCATGCCGCCAAATGTGTTGGCTCCCGTGCCGCCACTCATCACGTAAACATAATTGGCATTACCAATTCGCGCAGGCGGGAAATACGCTCCGAGGTTTGCCCCCGGCATGCCGGAAGGCGGTCCGACACTTGGACTAGCGGTATTGAATGAGCCGTCATTCAATCCTGCCGTGCTTAGGTCAACCCAAAACATGGCCGTTTCTCCGGTTCCTTTCAACATGCCCCAAGCATGCCCCGTTACGAAGATTTTCTCCCAACGCGACAACGGAATTGAACGATTCCTTAGGGAGCTTGAAGCAGGCCTCAAGGCCCGCCTGTTGGAGTTCGCAAACTGCAGGAATTTCGCCGCCGCGAAACTAAGGCATACATCGGGCTTTGCCAAAATCGGCAAACATGATATGAAAGTACGAATCGGCTTTTGAGTTGAGACAATTATGCCAAAAAAGCAAACGATGGAGCCCGCCGGATTGGGCCGGAAGCGACCGCTACGAAACGTGGCGATTGAACGCTTGCATTTGGACCCGGCGAACCCTCGATTGCCCGAAGAAGCTCAGGGCGGCACCGAAGATGAAGTGATGCAGCATTTATACGATCACTTTGACCTCGAAGAAATCGCAGCTCCGATGGGGCAGAACGGATATTTCGATGAGGAACCGCTGGTGGGCGTGCCGATCGGCGTCCCCAAAAAGCTGTCGCCAAAACCAGGAGAAAAGGAGTCCGCCGAATACTTGGCTTTTCTGGAAAAGGCGGAATTTACCGTGGTTGAGGGCAACCGCCGTCTCGCGACGGCTCGAATCCTCCGCGACAATACGGTTCGACAGAAGCTTCGCGTTCGCGGATGGCCCGAGATTTCCGACGCCGTTCGAGCGGATTTGGAACAGTTGCCGGTTATCATTTATCCGACTCGAAAGGAAGTTCTCCCGTATCTCGGCGTCAGGCACATCACCGGCAACAAAAAATGGGATAGTTATGCCAAGGCCCGTTACATCGCGCTGATGCTCGATGAAGGCCACGAAGTGGAAACAATCGAACGTGAAGTGGGCGACAGGTCGCAGGCCGTATTGAAGAGCGCCCTGGCATACAAGATTTTGCAGCAGGCCCGAACCGAACTCGAATGGGACATAGCAAGGGCAAAAGAGGACTTTTCGTATATGCTGCTCGCCATCGGCCAGCGAAACGTCAAAGTGTTTTTCGGGTGGGTTAAGAACGGCACAAGTCAGGAAAGCGGATCGAATCAGGAACGGCTAAAAGTATTGCCCCTGAACGAAGTTCCCCTCGAGGCTCCGGTCCCCGAAACGCACCTCGATAACCTTCGGGATTTTTTGTCTTGGGTTTACGGCGAAGGAAGCAAGGTTTTACCAGTCATCAAGGAATCTCGCGACATCACGAACATCCTCTCGCATGTGATCGAAAGCCCCAAGGCGGTGGAGTATTTGCGCAAAACCCGTGATCTGCGCGAGGCGTATGACCTGACCGACGGGGAAGAAGCTATGGTCCGAAAGCTTCTCGGCACAGCAAATACGAAACTCGAAAAGGTGCTTGGCGTAGTGCATCGCCATAAGACACCCGACGTTACCGCGGAGGTCGAGAAATGCGCCGCCACCGCAAACCGCGTTTTGAAAACCATTCGGGAATAATCATGCTGGAATTGAACGACGCCGACGATGCTGCTCGCGTGGCGGATTGGATTGAACTTGAACTGAGCCTTGGAGAGGACTCGTTTTCAAAGTCCAAACTCGGTTCGATTCTTCGCGACGCAAGCGGAACCGATGCTCCGGAGGCGTTTACATCCGACGTTTGGCAACAGCTACGGCGGAGAATCGCCCGATATTCGACGGACTTTTTTGAAATTCATGGTGACGTAGTTGTCCGTCGTGCAGACGTGGTTGACGGCAGATTGGAGTATCAAATCTGTCTGCTCTTCTCTTTGTACGGCGCGTCCATCCAGGGCGGAAGCCAGCCAAAGCTTTTTGAGCGCATGTCAGCGGAGGCAATTTGCCGTCAAATCGGCGGTCAGGTTTTTGTATTTGGCTGGCCACTATTGCCCAATGTGGAAACGCAGATTGCCGCCAGAGTGAAGCAAGTGGCGGACTTGCTTCAGGAGCGCTTTGTTGAAGCGCCGCCAAGCCGCTACAAGGACCGAGGCGTTGATATTATCGCCTGGAAGGCCTTTCCGGAACCCGACCATACAGACCGCCGCTCGGGTCAACTCGTTGTCCTTTCCCAGTGCGCTGCTGGACACAATTGGCGGGACAAGACGCATGAACTGCCATTGGAAGCGTGGGCGCAATACATTCACTGGGCTACCGATCCGATGCGCGGCTTTGCGGTTCCCTGCGTTATTGACGATGAATTGTGGCACGACGTTGCTCGCGAAGTCGCAGGGCTGGTTTTTGATCGCGTTAGACTGATAAATCTTCTCTCCCAAGGGGTCCAAGATGGTGGCTTAAGAACGGAACTCGAAACCTGGCATGCAGAACAAATTGCCGAGCATCGAGCGTAGAACGGCATAGGGAATTATCGGGCTGTTGCCGCTGGCAATTCAAATTGTGAGGAATGTCCGTTCTGCGGACCGTTCACTGGGCGGCCTTTCTTGGCGTTCTGCTTTTGCCAATGCGCGATTATAGCCGTGGTCATCTTGACCAACCAAGAGCGGTCCTTGGCAGTTTCCAGAAGGTCAGCCGTCGCAAAATATTTGGTTCCATTTGATGACGGGTTACCAAGCGGCTTGAGCAGCCGGGCATGAATCAGCGCCGGAATGTCGTGCGGCTGGCAGTTCAGCACCCAGCCTGCCTGTTCCGCCGTCAGTCGGGCGGGGGGTTGCCCCAAAAGCGCCAAGAACCGAAGCTGATCGTCTTTCACGTAAAGTCAGTCGCAGTCCGTCCTTGAAATCGAACCTGCGATTTTGTTAAAATTCAACTGTGCTGGAACCGCACAAATTAATAATCGAATTCGTCAGCTTTTACCAAGCCGCGACGACTGAGGAAAGACGGATTGGCACGGCAGCCCTTATCTTCGATGAGCTCGAGCCCGATTTGCGACTGTTCATATTCGGAAAGGTTCACCCGAATGATGCAGAAGATGCTTTGCAGGAAACCTTTAAGGCGATCCTACGAAGCCTAGACAGTTTCCGTGGCACAACTGGCCGAGAATTTTGGGCTTGGTGTTACCAGATCGCGCGGAAAAAAATAGTAGATCACTTCCGCGCATCCAGCCGCGTCCAATTCAAGAAAGATGAAATGGCGAGGTTGATACGATTGTCCACAAGGAGCGAAACGCTCTCGGTGGAGGACCGAATGGATTTGAAATATGCGATGGATTTGTTGGAGAAATGCAAACCAGGATGCCGCGATCTTTTGTGGAATCGCTTTGTAATTGGCTTAAGCCACGCCGAAATGGGGGGCGAATTTAGTTCGAAACCTGAGGCCGTTCGCATGAGGGTTAATCGTTGCTTGAGTGTTATGCGAAAGCTGCTCGGAGAATGATATGAAACACGTAAATCCAGAAGCGGTACGTAAGCTTAGAAAATTGGGGGAACGCCTCCGCGCTGGGTTGGCGGAGCAATATGTCGTTCCACGGGCCCCTGTGACTCTTCCAGACGTTTATAAGGACGTGGTTCGCGACCAATACAGGAATGACGTAAAGGCAGGGCGGATTATTCCCCCTCCGGAGAAGCCCCAGCAGATAATTTCGACTAAACCTGCGAAAAGGTCTGCAAAGAAAAAAGCCCGCACGAAAAGCAGTTGAATTGTGATCAGCGACCGAAGGCTTGATCCAAGTAATCCGCCCACCATTGCATCATTTTCCGGCGATCCGGCAGGTATTGCGCACGGTTGTAGGCGGCCCGGATTTTATTGCGTTCCGCGTGGGCGAGTTGACGCTCGATTACATCAGGCGCAAAGCCATTTTCGTTGAGAGTTGTGGAGGCCAGGGCGCGGAAACCGTGGCCGACCAGCTTCCCTTTATAGCCCATCTTTCTCAGCACATGATTTATAGTGTTTTCACTCATCATTGCGTGGCGGCGGCGGTGTTGCGACGGAAACAGCAACTCTCCTTCGCCAGTTTGTTTTTCCAATTCTGTCAGCAATTTTATGGTTTGTTTGGCCAGTGGAACAATGTGCGCGTCCCGCATTTTGGTGGTATGAGCTGGCAACCGCCATTCCTTTGCTTTCCAGTCTATATCCTCCCACTTGGCCTGTCGCAGTTCTCCTTGCCGCACGAAGGTGTTCATCAAAACCCTGATTGCCAGCTTGTTCAGAACCGTGGTCTCAACCGCTTCCAACCGTTTGAAAAATTGTGGCAATTCTTTTGCCTCTATCGTGGGGTGATTTTCGGCCTTATGCGGAACCAGTGCGCCTTTCAAATCTTGAGCGGGATTATATTTGATTCGCCCGGTCAACACGGCATAGCGGATAATGACATTGCATGTTTGCAGGAGCCGGTGAGACGTTTCGGTGGCTCCGCGCTTTTCAACTTTTCGTAGGGCCTCCAATAAATCCAAGGCGCTGATTTTGGCAATAGGCCGATCCCCTATTTCGGAGATCATGTGCAAATTGAGTCGTCGCCACAGCCTTTCGGCATGGTCTTTCGTCCATTTAGGTTTGTTGGTTTCAAACCATTCCTTCGCCACCACCTGAAAGGTGTTCTCCATATCATAGGCTCTACGGCGCTTTTCCTCTTTCCGTTGCCTGCTGGGATCATCGCCGCTGGCAATCATCTTGCGGGCGTTCAGGCGCTTTTCCCTTGCCTGATCCAGCGACACTTCAGGATAGATGCCGAGCGCCAATAGCTTTTCCTTGCCAGCGAAGAGGAATTTTAGACGCCAGTATTTGCCGCCGTTTGGCTTTACCAAAAGATAAAGACCATCCCCATCCGCCAGCTTGTAGGACTTTTCCTTGGGTTTGGCGTTTTTAACGGCGGTGTTGGTGAGCATCATGACAAACACCTTTGGGATCGAACGAGGGAAGAAGTACCCCTGAAAGTACCCCAACTTGTTGCGGATGTCACCAATAAAAGATGGATGGCGCTGGCTTCAAAATCGGCTGTAAACCTAGGTGTCGTGCGGGTCACATCCCCTTTTGCGATATTTCCTTGAGGGGGTAATGGTGCCCGGAGCCGCTCCCAAATAGGATCAGTAACGATCTGAGAAATAAGCTATATTCATCATTCGACTTTCAGAGATACCCCAAGAAGTACCCCGGTGTTCATGCCCGCCGAGATGAGGGCCAACGCGTAGTTTGCATTCTACCTAAAAATGTCAAAACTACAACCGATTTGGATTCTGATTCGGGTCGTTTTCCTGCGCTGTCTTGGAAAGATGCTTTATCAAGTCCCGTATATCCTGTGTTTTCCAAGCGACGCAACGTGCCGACAGTTTTATCGGCTTGGGAAATCGCCCCGATTTGACGCCTTCCCACCAACATGATTTTCCCAACGGAATGAGGCTCAAAACTTGTGGCAATCGCAAGAACCCTGTTTCTGGAATATCGTGCATATAAACTCCCTTTCTCCCTAATGTTCAAAACACACCGAGGCCGCAGCCTCAATGCAGGCTGCGGCCTTGTTCCTTTTCGTTTCCCGCTTTTTTCTGGGGCGTAGCCGATGGGCCGCCTTGTTCGACGATGACTTTGATGGACTCAATGAATGGTGCCTTGCTGTCCTTTGGATTCGGCCAGCGGTCAGGATCATATTCCTGAATGAAATCAGCCGTGCCCATCTGAATGGCCATAATCACCGGCTGCAAATTCTTTCCCTCCACCAGCACCATCAACATGAACGAGTAGTAGAGCACGAAGTTTGTGCCATACGGCCCGTCGTGCGCGATGTCGAGGAGGTAGCAGTAGGCGGGCGTCCGCGACTGTTGGTTGGCCTGCCGGATGGACAGGCGGTCAACCTTGTCCTTGGCGTCGAACGCCACGTATTCGTCCGGAGTTTTTGGCGGCGGCGGTTGCGCCACCGTGCCCGGTGGCTTCTTGCGGTATTGCGCAAGCGGGTCGGTCATACTTCCCTCCCGATGGCATCCCGCCGCACTTGTCGCGGACGTTGAGGCCGTTGCCGGTCCATTTGCCGGATATGTGCGGCATACACTGCGGCACCCGCCGCTACTGTAACCAATCCCACTTGCGCTACCGACTTGACGCCAGCAATCGCGCTCATGGCCTGTCGTTTGATTTCGTGTTTTGGTTTCATAAAATTATCGTTCTTGTTCAGGGCCTTTGTCCCGTTGCGACTCGAACAGCTTCCGCCAGGTCCCCTTGACCGCTTTGCTAGCCTGCTCGCGCAAACGCAACATGACGGACATCGTTTTGTCCCACCACTTGGCGGCCATGCCGTAATGCTGAACTTCGCCGCGCCGTTGTATTGCGCGGATAAACGGCATGGCCTCGTTGATGAGCTTGATTTTGCGGACGAGCTTGAACCGCTGCGGATCGTCCAGGATGCCCTTGCGCTTCATTGCCGTCGCCGCGACCCCGATCTTCGGCTCCGGCAGGCGGTCAATCCCCTGGTCTTTGAGAGACCGGTGATCGACACGCTCCGGTCTTCCGGCTTTTTCCAAGGCGGCATTGACGGCGGCGGCCCATGACTCGCGTTGCTTGGCCAGGAGGCTTACGTCGTTCCACTCCCGCGATTTCTTGGCGCTGAATTTGTCGCCGTCCAATTTCCGCATGGTGCAAAGGATATGCACATGCGGATTGTGGTCCGCCTTGTCGTGATGCAGGGAAACTTCGGCAACCATGCCGGAAGTGACCAGTTCCCTTTTCGCCCACTCAACCGCCGTTAGAAATTGGTCGTCGGCAGACAGCTCTTTTGGCAGTGCCAGAATGAACTCACGGGCGAGCTGGGCGTCAGACCGTTTTTCGCCCGCCTCGACCTTGTTCCATAACTGGCCTGAATCGGTGGCCCAAGCCGGAGCGCCCTCGGGCGCCAAAATGGTCGAGTTAATGACCCCCTTTGTCCGGCGGGCATAGTCGAAGATTTTGCCGCGTATCTCATCCATGAGTTTGGTCCCGGCCCGGTAGGCGGCAGCAGCGATGACGGACCGCCCCCTCTTTTCGCGGCTGAAAACCTTCGCCTCTAATCTGAATATGGCCATGCACCAATACAGTCGTCTGGCTGCCTCCTTACCGAACATTGTAACAAATTTCCCCCCGCTTGTCCCATCCATTCTGGCCGTAGAATGAGCCTGGCTGCGGGTTTCCGCGTTTTTTGGGGTCGCGGAAAAAACTGCCCAGGTCGCCATAATTTGACCGTGGCAGCTTGGCTACCCGCCGCACAGCCCCGGCATTGGGAAAAAGGCAAAAACCAGAATGGCGCGGTTATACATTGCTCAGAGCAATGTGACCGCGCAGAGGGGGATTCCAAATCCATCCCCCTCCTTGACCACCCCGGCTTTCACCGCCGGACGCTGTCCGGCCAAGGGGCTGCCAGCCCCTTGGACCCCGGCCAAAGGCAGGGCTGCCCTTGGAACGAGCCGTCAGGGGCGTGGCCCCCCGACACCCCGCGTCTGCAAGGGCGTGCCGCCCTTAAAATCCCTGCCCAAGGGGTGCTGCCCTTGGATGCAGCAATGGACATCCCTTTCCGGCTTACCCGCTTCCTGTGCCCCTTTCCGGGGCAAACGGAAGGGGTGCCGACGGGATGTTTACTTGGCTCGCGCCAAGTTATTTTCGCAGCGGACTTGTTTGTCCGCTGGCGTCCGGCAAAAAGATTGTCCGCTGCCGTCCACAAATCTTGTTCTGAATTGGCATGTCGTCACGACTGTCATTCAAACGACATGAAATTCTTCAAGACCAAACCAAGCCCCAAGACTGCTCCCTATCACCCGCAAACGGTAATACGGGATTGGGGCAACGGCGACGCCTTCCGGCTCGCTGACGCCCAGACCGGCGTCATCGTATTTGGTGCAACCGGAAGTGGAAAAACCAGTGGACCCGCCAAGCATCTTGCCTACGGGTATCTCGCCGCCGGATTCGGCGGCTTGGTGCTCTGCGGGAAAAAGGACGAGGCTCCCATGTGGCTGCAATGGGCCGCCGAGACGGGGAGGGCGAAGGACGTTGTCATCGTCAACGCCCAGGGGGACTGGCGCTACAGCTTTCTGGATTGGGAAGCCAGCCGTCCCGGAGAAGGCGGAGGCTTCACCATCAATGTCGTCGCCTTCCTGGACGAGGTTGGCGGGAACATTGCAGGGGGCGAGAAAACCGACGGAGGAGGGGATCAGAAGTTCTGGGAACAGGCACTTCATAACCTCAATTCCAATCTGGTGGACCTGCCGGTATTGGCAGGGCTTAAAGTGTCGCTTCCGCTCCTTCGCGACATTGCCAGCAGTGCCGCACAATCCGTTGAACAGGTGAATGACCCGCGATGGCAGCAAAACAGCCTTTGCTACCAAATCCTGAAAGAGGCCGACAAGGCGACAGAAAAGGCGGACCCCGAGGCCCGCGCCGATTTTGATGAATGCAACACGTATTGGACGAAAAATTTTCCCGCGCTCGCAGAAAAGACCCGCAGTTCGATTATGATCGGTTTCACCGTCCTGATTCATCCGCTTGTGACGCGACCGCTCAGAAAGCTCTTTTCGAGCGATACCAACATCAAGCCGGAAGACACATTCGACGGCAAAATCATTATCGTTGATTTGCCGGTGCAGGAATTCCGGTTGGCGGGCAGGATTGCCAACCTCACTTGGAAATACTGTTTCCAAATCGCGGTGCTCCGCAGAATGCAGCCGAAGGATGGATTTCTGCGCCCCGTCTTCCTTTGGGCCGACGAGGCGCAGAATTTCGTTTCCAAATTCGACTCGGAATATCAGGCCGTCGCCCGCTCCGCAGGCGGATGCACCGTGTATCTGACTCAGAACCGCGAGAGCCTCCGTCGGGTCCTCAATAACGACGACGCCGTGGATTCTCTGCTGGGGAATTTGCAGGCGAAGTTTTTTTGCCAGAATACAGGCGAGACAAACTTTTGGGCTTCCGGGCTTTTGGGCCAACGCTACGTCAACATCACGAGCACCAGTGCCGGGCTTAGTCGCCAGGCGCAAGTCCTCTTGCTCCCTGGCAGCCAAGCCAACGAGAACGCCGGAATCAGCCGCGCCCAGGACAAACGCTTCTATGTGGAACCAGCAGTCTTCACCACGCTGAAACGTGGTGGGCAGGACTTCAATTTCCAGGTCGAGGCCATTGTCTATAACGGAGGCCACCTGTTCGGAAATGGCAGCGAGGAACGACTACCCTTCAAACTATTAAAATTCAACCAACGCTAACATGAATCAACAATCATCATCATCAAGCCCATCGTTCATACAAATCTACGCCTTAATGCAATGGCTCATCAAGTTCCCGGCCTTGACCCTTATGGTCATGACGCGCCGGGACATCGGCTATCGCCTGCTTAATCCGCTCATCCTCATCGCAGTTTTTGGATTGTTGGCAGTCGTGACCATTTTATCTATTCCCGGCAACGAATCCGCCAACCAAGCGCCGCTGCTGGTTTTCGCGCTCATCGGGTTTTTGAGCGGCATCGCACAACGCATCCGCCGCTGGCGCGATGTGGGTCGCGGCGTCAACCACCACACCTATTACATCGGCAGTTCGCCTTTGGATTTCCATTGGCTTCCGTCTTTCATTCGCCGCAATCGCCGCGTCGCCCGCTACATCGACCCCATCGTTTGCGCAGGCATCGGGCTTACCCTGTTTCCATATTCACCCGCGCTTGCCGCCTGGCTGGTGTTCGCGGCCTTCTGCTTGCGCGGATTTGAAGACCAAGTTTTCCAACGCGAACGCAACCGCGACCTCGACCTCGCCGACAGCATCCACATTTCTGAGGAACAGTCGCGGGTGCTGGAGCAATACGAACAGGCGCGCAACGCGCCACAGCATCAGAACTCGCCAGGTATCCCGACCGGCCTGGGCGACGACATTCAAAAGAAAATCCACTCCCAAAAGCACAGCAACCCATCAATGAACTGAACGCAAGATCATGAACACACCAAAACTCACCAAGCAAAAAATCGCGCTCGCCTTCGCGACCGCATTGATCGCGGATTCGATTCAATTCCCCATTGCCGCCGCCACCGCCACCGGCATTCTGGCCATACCCGCCGAGGGCGCAGACTTTGCGCTCGATTGCCTTGTCATGGTGGTATTAAGCACGCTGCTGGGATTTCACTGGTTGTTGCTCCCGTCACTCATTTTTGAATTCATTCCCGGTTTTGGCCTGCTGCCAACCTGGACGGGTTGCGTCGCCTTCCTCGTATGGCGGCGCAAGAGAGAGCAATCAGCATCCGTCGTGGTGGACGTTCAGGAGGTGCTGCCGCCACTTCTTCACGATGCACAGCCGGACGAAACATTGCACCCGCGCCAGAAATTCCTTTCAGAAGTCCAACGCGAGACCCCGAATTACTGATTTTCTCCCCAAACAAAGTAACAAATCAAAAACAAAGGACACATCATGAATGACGAAGAAAAACGCAAAGCAATGGCCGCTCTGAAAATCGGCAAAGGAGTCTGGACGTTCGTCAGTGGGGGACTGCTGACGCTTGGGCATGGACTCTGGGCAGGCGTATTAAAGAGGCCGGCAGCCAGAATGCCGTTTGCCGGATACCTGCTTAGATCGGGAGAAAAGAGCGTCAAGGAAGGCTGGGCCGAATGGAACAAATAAGCCGTTGAAGCAACAATCGACAAACATGACGGGCGGACTTTGCGGTCCGCCCGTTTCGCTCTATTGTTGCGCGAGGACCACTCGAAAGCCCCTGAAAGATCCCGCGGCCGTCGGCGGCAAGGCGAAGCGCTTAGCCGAACGACAACTCGCCCCGCCAAGAATACAACTGCCTCCGCGATTCACGCGCCCACTTCCAGTCGCAGCCCCCAGCGGATCGGTGACGCTGCCAGTGGGATAAGCGTCAAACCAATCCTGGCACCATTCATTAACATTTCCTATCATGTCATACAATCCCCAACCGTTTGGAGGGTAAATGTTCACCTCCGTGGTGTGTTGCAGGTTCTCTCCGTTTGGATTGTAAATGGTGCCCACTGCGGAATCATACTCATTCGTGCCAGCGAAATTGGCTTGATGCGAACGCAACGCAGTTCCCAAAAAGAGCGCGGTTGTCGTTCCGGCGCGGCAGGCGTATTCCCATTCTGATTCGGTTGGCAGGCGATAACCCCAATTCGTTGGAATGAGGCCCGCCGCCCGTTCCTGGGCAGTGCGCAAAGCGCAGTAGTTCGTTGCATCCATCCACGTAATAGTTTCAACAGGATAGTTAGGATTGCCGGTGTGAGAACTTGGATTCGTGCCGACCGTTGCCAGGTATTCTCCCTGCGTCACCAAGAATTTATCCACGAAAAAGCCTCTGCTGATCGTGACAATGTGCTGAACTTCCTCCGGATTCCGTGACGCCTCGTTCGTCGGGCTGCCCATCGTGAAAGTCCCTGGCTGAATGAAAGCGAAATTCGTCGCGTTCAGAACAGCCCGGTAAAACCTCTGCCCGGACGCGGCAGCGCCGGATGTATCCACCCACAGGTAATTCGTCGCCGGAAGCTGCAGGAGTGCCACACATTTCCAACTGTTGGAATCCGCCAAGTTGCTTGTCGCTTGAACGGCGTAGAGGCTCCCAGTTGTGCCGGTGATATTCACACCGGCATACAAGTGGCAGCTTAGGACTGGTGGGGTTTGGGCCAATACCGGACGAGCGGCAGAGAACGCCCCTGCCGCCAAAAAGCAGTGGATTACTTTCGAGATTTTCATTAAAGCAGATGTAGATTTCGTTCAAGTCCGTGAATCAGAATTACGCATTCTGGTTCATCGGGCGTAAAGGGGGCGGCTGTGTTTGACCGGCAGGGCAACCGGAAGTATTTGAACGACGCGGAGCGCCGCGCCTTCTTGCTGTCGGCCCGGAAGGAGCCGGATGCCGGACGCCGCGCCTTCTGCCTGGCGCTCTTTTACACAGGCTGCCGGATTTCAGAGGCATTGAACGTGACAGCGGAGCGCGTTGACCTGGCCAACAAAGCGGTTGTGTTTGAAACCCTGAAACAACGTAAGACGGGCCATTTCCGCGCCGTTCCGATCCCGGATACCCTGATTGACCAGTTGCGGCGGCTGGTGACGCCAGTCACGGCGTCGGCGCGGGTTTGGTCGTTTTCCCGCGCCACCGGCTACCGGCTAGTGAAGGACTGCATGGCGCGGGCGGGCGTCACTGGTGGCATGGCTTCACCCAAGGGATTGCGGCATGGCTTCGCCGTCGCGTGTCTGGCGGAAAACATCCCCCTGCCAACCGTTCAAAAATGGCTCGGTCACGCCCGGCTGGAAACCACGGCGATTTACCTCGAAGTATCAGGTAACGAGGAACGGGACCTGGCAAAACGGTTATGGACGACAGATTGAAAAACCCTTTCAAATCAACTTGCAAAAATGGCAAGGCGGCGTAAATTTTGAACGTGAACCAGAATGCGTAATTCTGGTTCATTTTTTTAGGGCGTAGCGGACGCTTTAGAATTACTCCAAGCTTCATAATTTCAGTGAGTTCCAGGACCAACTTCGCGCCAGTTAGTTTTGCGAGCATTATCCGGCTATGCCGCAGACCGCCTGACAAGGGTTAATACTCTCATTCCGTTCAGAGCATGAGATAATCTTGCAGAAACCCCTAATTTCTTGTAAATCCCCATTGTGCGGGCAGTATCAGGGAGATTTCATGCGATTCATCGATTTATTCGCGGGGCTGGGCGGCTTCCATCTCGCGCTCGAACAATTGGAGCATCGTTGCGTCTTCGCAAGCGAGGTGAATCCTGAGTTGCAAGGCATTTACGTGAAGAATTTCGGCCTGACACCGAATGGCGACATCCGCGAGGTTCCCATACCCAGCATTCCAGCCCACGAAATTTTATGCGCTGGTTTCCCATGCCAGCCGTTTTCAAAAGCGGGTGAGCAGAATGGCTTTGACTGCCCCAGTTGGGGCGATCTTTTCGGGCATGTTGTGGCGATCCTCAAATATCACAAACCCGAATTCTTGCTGTTGGAGAACGTTCCCAACCTGCTTAAGCACGATGATGGCAAAACGTGGAAACGCGTCTTAAGGCTGCTCAAAGCCGCAGGCTACCAGAGCGATTCAAAGGTCTTATCGCCCCATCAATTCGGCGTGCCTCAGATTCGTGAGCGGGTATATATCGTCGCTCGACGTGGCGGGCTGCGCGACTTCGCTTGGCCCGAGGGAAAATCATATCCCGACTTGCACGTCAATTCCGTCCTCGAAAAACAACCCGCCGAGGCAAAGCCCCTGACCGAGCAAGTGATTGACTGCCTCGACATGTGGCAGCGCTTCATTCAGGAATTCCCCGCAGACGAGCAACTGCCCACATTTCCCATTTGGGCGATGGAGTTCGGAGCTGATTATCCCTACGAGGATTTTTCTCCACGGTCCATGAAACCGTCGCAATTGCGAAAGTATCGCGGCGCTTACGGAAAGTCATTGGCCCGAGTGCCCGATGACAAGCTGCTCGCGGCGCTTCCGCCCTATGCTCGCAAGGACAAAAAGAAATTTCCCGATTGGAAAGTTGATTTTGTCCGCAAGAATCGTGACCTCTACACCGCACACAAAAAGTGGATCAAACCGTGGAAACATGAACTGCTCGAATTTCCGCCGAGTCTGCAAAAGCTGGAATGGAATTGCAAAGGCGGCGAGCGGGATATTTGGAAGTACGTCCTCCAATTCCGGGCTTCAGGCGTGCGGGTGAAAAAGCCCACAACCGCACCCTCTCTGATCGCCATGACGGTCACACAAGTACCCATCATTGCATGGGAGCGGCGTTACATGACGCCGCGTGAATGCGCAAAGCTGCAAAGCATGGAGTCATTGAGAATCCTGCCGGAAGCTTCCACCCCGGCTTACAAGGCCCTAGGCAATGCAATCAATGTCCACGTCATGCAACTCATTGCCAAGGTGCTTATCGGCAATGGGCAGAATGACGCGCCCCCAAAGGCAGTTCAACACCACCCCAGGAACGCGTGTGTCCCAGTCGCAATCGCTCCATAAAATCAATATTCGCCCGAGCGTCAGCGTGCTGTCAGTGCTTAAGCACCTGAACTACAAGCCCTGGTATGCGCTCGCGGAATTTGTAGATAATGCCATTCAAAGCTTCCTGGATAATGAACGCGAACTTCGTGCGGCCTCGGGAAAGAAATACAGGCTCCGTGTCGAGGTTGAGATCAATCCTGACGATGGCGGGCAAATTATTGTCCGCGACAATGCCGCTGGCATAGCGCTCGCTGATTTTCCTCGAGCCTTCAGGCCCGCAGAGATTCCCCCGGACCGCTCCGGGCTTTGTGAATTCGGAATGGGCATGAAGAGCGCGGCGTTTTGGTTCGCCTCGAAATGGTCGGTCCGGACGAAAGCCCTCGGCGAAACCGTTGAACGCCAAGTGAACCTGGACATTCATTCGATCCTCGCGCAAAAGTTGGAGGATTTGGATGTCGCCGAACGTCCGGCCAAAGCCAACAACCATTACACCGAACTCACGCTCACCAATCTTCACCAGACTCCCACGGGCCGGACGCTCGGGAAAATTCAAGAGCACCTTTGCAGCATTTATCGCGTTTACCTTCGCGACGGCAGATTGGAGTTGGTATTCAAAGGCGAGCCGTTGGCTTACCCAACTCCGCCAATTCTCAAAGCTCCGTATTTTAAGACCCCGACCAGCAAGGCGGTGGCATGGAGGAAAGAAATTGATTTCGACTTTGGCGACGGCTTGCGCGCCCATGGTTTTGCCGCGCTTTTTGAAGTGGCAAGCACTGCGCGAGCTGGTTTTGCCCTATTCCGGCGCAACCGTCTGATTGAGGGCAGCGCGGACGAGGGTTATCGTCCGTATGCCATATTCGGGAACCCCAACGACTACACTTTCCAACGGCTTTTTGGCGAACTGCATTTGGAGGGTTTCGAAGTCAGCCATACAAAGGACGGATTCCGCTGGCATGACAATGAAGAGCCGTTCTTGCAATTGCTTCAGGAGGAACTCAACAAGGAACCGTTGCCGATCTTGAAGCAAGCCGTCGGGCATCGGGTCCGGCCTAAGGCTGAGGATTTCGTCAAGGGAGCGGAGACGGCGAATCAGCGCACGACGGAGACGATTCAAAAATGCGTGCCCCCATTGATTCAAAAGCAACACAAACTTGGGCCGGAGACAAAGCCGATGCCCCCGGCGTTGCCTCGCGTCCACCAGACCGCCTCAGCCAGGGAAATCGAGGTAGATGTCAACGGCGTGATGTGGCTTATCCGTATTGAGCTTTCGACCGATTCAGCGGTTGGAGAGTGGCTTTCCGTCAGCGACGCCGCCAAACAGCAACACACGCCCAAAGGGCATCGCCTGTTGTGCCTCCGGCTTTCGCTTACGCACCCATTCATGCAGCAGTATTGCGGGACGACCGCCGATAGGATTGAACCCATTTTACGGATTGCCGCCGCCATCGCGCTCGCGGAAACGAACGCCCGCGACAGCGGCGTAAAATACGCGGGCACCATTCGCCGGAATCTCAACCAACTTTTGCGCGACGCATTTTCGGAACCCTGAGACTCTTTATGCCAAACGGAGACCATGTTGAAACCGTCCGCGCCATGGACGCCCCATTGCCGCCGGGACGGCTATGGAATCCTGTCGTGGGCGAGCAGTTGCGGACCGCGCTCCAGTTGCAGGCAAGGTTAACGGACGCCGAGCGCACGGCAATTGAACAACAGACCGTTTCCATTCTCGGCAAAACAATTCCGCCTCAAAATCCCCAAGGTTCGGAAACGGGATTGGCGTTGGGTTACGTTCAAAGCGGAAAAACCCTTTCTTTCACATGCCTGACGGCGTTAGCGAGCGACAATCGGTTTCCTTTGGTGATCGTCATCACCGGAACTTCCATTCCTCTGTTCCAACAATCCGTGCGTCGTTTGCGCACCGATCTTAGAATTGACAATCCGGAAAGCCACGCGTGGCGCTGGCAATTCTTTCAAAATCCCAGTTTGCGACAAAACCACCTGACCAGAATCAGGGATGTTTTGGCCGAGTGGCAGGAGCCGCGCGTGGCGGACAAGCGGACCTGCCTTATTACGGTTATGAAGAATCACCGCCACCTGAGCCATCTCGTGGACTTAATCCAACAGTTGGATTTAGCAAATGTCCCGACGCTCGTCATAGACGACGAGGCAGACCAGGCAGGCCTCAATACGCTGGTGAATCGGGACGACGAAAGCCGCACCTATCAACGGCTGCTGGCATTGCGCCGGGCGCTGCCCCATCATGCCTATATCCAATACACCGCAACGCCCCAAGCGCCTTTACTCATCAACATCATTGATGTTCTCTCCCCGCGCTTTGTCGAAGTTCTCGACCCGGGAACTCAGTACGTCGGCCTGATAGACTTCTTTCAACGCAACCGCGCACTCGTCCGGACCATCCCCGACCAGGAAATTCCATCGCCGGATGTGCAGTTGCACGGAGCGCCGGAAAGCTTGAGAGAGGCATTGCGATTGTTCTTTATCGGGGTTGCTGCCGGGAACCTTCAGCACACACCGGGAAACCGCTCAATGCTGGTTCACCCTTCCCGACTGCAAGAACGGCACGCGAATTACTTCAATTGGGTGACCGCAGTCCGCACCGATTGGTTGCGTCTGCTGCGTGACGAAACCGACCCCGATCGAACCGCTTTGCTGGACGAATTGCGTGTTTCCCACGCAAGCTTGGCCGTGACCTATCCCGCCTTACCTGCTTTTACCGAAATCGAGCAGGTTCTGTGGCAATCCATCAATCGCACCCAAGTTTGGGAGGTCAACGCACGGCTTGGCAAGACGCCCGAAGTTGTATGGCAGTCTGATTACGCCCATATTCTTGTTGGCGGCCAGGCCATGGATCGTGGGTTTACGGTCGAAGGATTAACGGTTACTTACATGCCGCGCGGAAAAGGCGTTGGCAATGCCGATACCATCCAGCAAAGGGCGCGGTTCCTCGGTTACAAAAGGAGCTATTTGGGTTTGTGTCGCGTTTTTCTGGAAGACGAAGTCCAGCGCGCTTACACCGTGTATGTAACGCACGAGGAAAACGTTCGCGAACAACTGCGGCAGCAATCCAGAACGGGACGCCCATTATCTGAATGGCGGCGAATGTTTTTCCTCGACCGCAATCTTCAACCGACGCGTCGCTGCGTTCTGGACCTAAACTATCAGTATTTAACTTCATCAGAATGGTTTTACCCCCGCGCTCCACATTTCACCACAGCATCCATCGCCCATAATCAAGCAGTGGTTGCAGCATTCGCAGCCTCGCTGCAATTTGCGCCGACCAACGGGCATGATGACCGAACGGCCAATGAACGCCATGGCTACGCCAGGGTCCGGGCAGATGAACTGTATGAAGTGCTTCTCACCCAGGTTCAACTCGCCAACCCCGGCGACAGCCAGCAATTTACGGGTCTCCTGCTCCAAATCAGGGAATTCTTGGACCGAAACCCGGATGCCGCCGCCAATGTGTTTTTGATGGGCTGGACTTCCGCCACCGGTCAAATCGCCCGCCAGCGCACGCTCGATGAGAATTCAGAAATCGTCACATCAGGGGCGTTTTTCTCCGGTGCAAGTGTGGAAAGCCGACGTTTTCAGCGCGGTGAAGTCTATCCGGGCGACCGCGAAATCAAGGTCACTGAGGAATTAAGCGTTCAAATCCACTTGCTGGACCTGCTTGACCGCCAAAGCGGGGCGGTGATCGCGCAGCGCACTCCGGCTGTGGCAGTATGGACGCCCGCAGGCATCGCTACTGATACTCTCGTTCAAGACCTGCCCCGATGAGCGAATCCGAAGTCGTCAAAATGTTCGAATCGCTATCGGTTCCGCAGCCGAGTTCGACTTCTTCATGCTCCTTTACCGCGCTTCCCTTGCCGACAAGTAATTCTCACAAGCTCGGAAAAGATGAAGGCGGTTGCCCATGCCTGCTCATCGCCACGGGGAGCGCGGCGAAATCCCAAGTGCGCGTCCCGCTCGTTCTTGAAAATTTGGCCGTCCTCTTCGATTTGCGTTGTCAGGTATCCTCTCCGAAGGCTGCCGCTCAGACCGGAACCTTCACCGTTCTGAAATGCGTCGCGGTTGACCCCGTCGTCCGTTCGTATTTTCTTTCCTTGCTCATGGGCATTTCGGCAGCGATTGGTCGAAATTCTGACAAAAGCAAAGTGTCCTCGGTTGTCGAAGATTTGGTTGAGCTTTTCCGTTCTCTCGGCAAGCCTCCAAAGGAGGAAATTCAGGGGTTGTGGGGCGAACTGCTTTTGATTCATGCTGCAAAGGACCCGGTCACTCTCGCCTCAGCGTGGCGAGCCCAGACTGGGGATTGTTATGATTTCAACAAAGGAACCGAGCGGATCGAGGTTAAGACCACGTCGCAAAAGCAGCGCCAGCATCAGTTTTCCCTGGAGCAATTGTGCCCACCCAAGGGAACGCAACTTATCGTCGCGTCAATCATCGTCCAACGTTCGGGCGCTGGTCTGAGTGTTTTCGACTTGTTGGATGCAATCGGGCAAAAGATTTCAGACGAGCCGCAGTTGCACCTCCGCCTGACACAAAAGTTGCATGAAACGCTCGGGAATTCTTGGCAAAGCGCAAAAGACATCAGATTCGATTTCGAGGAAGCACTGGATTCGCTTTCCTTTTTCTCCGGTCAGGAAATTCCGCGAATACCGCTTCCTTTGCCTGCCGGAGTTTCGCGCGTGACCTTTCTTGCTAATCTTGCCGGGATCTCACCCCTGCCACCATCCTCATTCGCCGATTCGGGCGATTTGTTTCGGTCGCTCCTGCACAACCGGCGCCGCTGATACCGGGGCAGCGCGAATCTAACCGCTTCAGGTCCCTTCCTTCGGGAAAATGCTTGTCGCACGGAAGGGCGCTTTAGGTATGTACGGCAGTAGCGTGTGGTAATGTTTAAGCAGCCGGTCAGGGTCAACCCGGTCACAAGTCAACCGATAGACGGAATCGAAAAAACAAAGGAAAACGCCGCACGTAATCACCACGTCCTCGTCCGTGTCCTCCGGTGAAAACGAAGACCGCAACGAAAAAAGATTGGGAGTCATCTCGGAGATGCCTGAACCCCGAGGCTGCGCTAAATGATATTCGAGCAAAAAAGCAGGGTCTTTACTGCGGCACTCTTTGGGGCCATCTATCGTCGTCCCGTTCCCCCACAACTCGACGTTAGAAAGGCCACGAAGTAGTTGCCCGATAGGCCTTCGCCACTCGCGCAATAGCCATTTGAAGGCGGTGAGCGTATCATCATAATTTACCTCGAAGGTCAGATCAAAATGTGGTGGTTCGTCACGATTATACGGAATGTAAACCGCGGCCTCTAGTTCCAGCGCTGCCGAACGCCCGAACTGCGGGAGAACGAGGTCCCAGCGAAAGCCTGGATGGTCTCTCAGTTCCTTCGAGCCACGACGCTTGAACACCTCCTTAAAATAATCGTCGCCAGGACGTAACTTCGTCTGCGGCCTTGCCAACGGCGGTTCAAAATAGCAACTCTCAGGAACTAAACTCGGGACTACTCCGGTATCCAGAATTTTGTCCGCCGCGAACACGGCGGACCACAGGAATTCATCCAGCCGCTTTCCTTCCACGGCCATCGTCGAAGCAATCAATTCCTTCGGGCTTTCCGTGCTCAGGGCGGAAAGTCCGCGCTCCGACTCAATCAGGAATTCTTGAATCCCGATGCCGCCTGCTCGTGCCCGCGTTGCCATACGAGCAAAGTATTATTCAGGAAATCTCCGCATGTGGAGAACATTCGGCGAGGATTATGCCCCGCACATGCGCAAGACTTGGGGCCTCAATTCCCCTTGAAAGGCCTACGCCTTGAAGCCCCAAGACTTGCTTCTCAGACAATTTCAGCCTGACCTTTGGCCGTCCGTGCTTCGCGGCTGATCCTTCCGGCTTCCCCCCAGTCCCCCGAAACCACGGCTCCCCGCTACGCTCTCCCGGCCACACGTCAGAGTAGTGCCGCTCCTGCCACCAGGGAGGAAAAATCAGGAAGGCGGAAGACTGCAGAATTTGAAGCGGTGCGTTGATAGGCCGGGCGAGGTTTGCGCTTTCAAATTCCGCAGCCTTCCGCCCGTGGCCGGGGATGCCTGACTCCACACCTGAACTCGTGTCCCACTCCGCTGCACCGCCCCTATGCCCCCCGGCTCCGCTGCATCGGGCCTCAAGTTCAGTGCGGAGACAGGGATCAGATGCGCAACCGTCATGCCTCATGCGGGAGCCGCTGAGCATGAGTCCCGCCAGTTGCGCCCGCTAAAGCGGAGTCAGGGGTATTGAGGCTCAGTCGCCGCGAGGCTGGAGGGAATGTTGGTTCGGCTTACTGCCCGGCCTCACATTTTGGAGGGTTGTTTTCAGGTCCGTTGCTCTGCGGGGATTTCGTCCTCTTCGCCTTTCACCGCCCGCTTCCTCATCAGGGGGCCAAGACCGGTGGTGCCCTCTGAAGACTACTCCCTCCGGGCCGCCCTGATGCGCGGGCTTCTGAGGGTGAAAGGCGAAAAGGCCGAAACCCAACAAGCAGAGCAAAAATACAAATAAGACCATGAAAACAACAACCAGACAAAATACGAAGACCGGGCTCAAGAACCGAACCCAACAATCGAGCACTGAAAGACCGCAGATTGATTTGCAGAAACGCTCCGCGAATCGGGAGTTGAACACGGATGCGTTGCTCGCGCTGATGCGGCGGGAAGCGCCGGGCTTCTTTGACCGGGCCGAAGTAATCGGCAAATGGGTTTGGATTCAGTTCGAGCAGAAACAGCCGTCCGAAGTGACGCGCGTATTGGCCGAACTCGGCTTCCACTGGAATTCGATCCGGCAGGCGTGGCAGCACCCGTGCGGCACCAGCCGCGATGCGACCTCGCCCACCGATCCCCGCAGTAAATACGGGAGTTACTTCGCCGCCGACGCCCAAGCCGCCTAACCCATCCACACCATGAAACGAAAGAGCCGCCGCCACCACGCCCCGCAGCACGAATTCGGGTTTTCGGTTGAGACGTTCAACCTCTTTGCCGAAACCGCGATTGATGGCGAACGCATCGCCCGCGATCGCGACGAAGCGGACCGCGCCCGGAGGCAGGCCGAGGCAGGGCAGACGGCGCTCTTTTCTTCCACTCCAAAAATACCATGACCATGAACACTCCGAATCTTCCCGGCCTCGAAAGCCTTGTGAAGCCGTTCAAGTTCAACGGCCAGCCCCACGAATACAAGGTGGTTTCCTTGCGCGAATGCCCCACCCCGGAAAGCTTGCAACTTTGCGACACGCCCGAACGCGCCGCCGATTATTGGCGGTTGCACGTCACGAGCAACCCGTATTTCAACCCGGAATGCGAGTGCTTTACCGTCCTGCTGCTGAATACCCGCCGACGGGTCAAGGCGCATCAGGTTATTTCAATCGGCACGCATGATACCTTGCTTGTCCATCCGATGACCGTTTTCAGGTTGGCGGTAATGACCTCCGCCCCCGCGCTGGTGTTGATGCACAATCATCCCAGCGGCGAGCCGGAACCGTCCGAAGCGGACATCAAAATCACCCGCGACCTGATACGCGCCGGGCAGCTTCTCAAAATCGAAGTCCTCGACCATGTAATCATGGGCAATCCGAATCACTCTTCTTTGCGCTCCCTTGGCTACTTCTACTCATAACCCGCTATGGAAAACCACCCTTTCGGCAAAATCATTTACGCTTACACCCGCTCGCAGGCCGTAGCCGACGGCTTTCAAATCGAAGTCACCAAGATCGCCCAAGAAGCGGGAATCCGCTTCCCGGTCTTTCTCACGCGAACCGTGTTCGATGCCTTTGTGACCGTGCCGCCGAACGTGGCCGGGCAGGATGAAGGCGGGCGGCTTTGGGATATTGTCTGGATGCTCCGCTTTGCCATCCACAAGGCGCAGACCGGACAAGCCCGCCTGCCGTTCGCGCTTTACGTGCGCAACGACAACCGCCGCCCTCGCCTTGTGAAGCTGGTTGCCATGTGCGGCCCGCTGGACATGGACGACCCGCAACCCGCCATCACCGTCATGATGCCGGACGAGGATTGACCGCACTCAATAGGGCGGGCTGTCCGCAGCCCGCCTTTCCCTCATTCCCCCCTTTGCCACTTTTCCCATGAACATTCTTGCCGCCCGCAAATACCCCACGCCGCGAAACGGCCCGCTTTCCTTTGAACAGACCGAGACCCGCCGCCTTGCCTACGCCATCAAAAGCACCGCCAGCCTTTCGGCGGACTTCGACACCGCCGCCCGCGACATGGCCGCGCTCATTAGCGGCCCCTGCTGGCTGGTGCCCATCCCCGACAGCACCGGCAACACCGATGCCAACGCCCGGCTTGCCAGCATGATCGCCGGATATTGTCCCGGCGCTCAGCTTGTCAAAGCCATCTGCCGCACCCGGCCAATTCAATCCCAATGCACGCGGCACAAGCTCGCCCTCGGGCCGATCCCACCCGAGGAACACCACTTGGCCCGCACCCGCAAACCCTTGACGCTCTGCCAAACCTATTTCGTGGACAACGTCACCACCAGCGGCCACACCCTTGAAGCCGCCCGCGCCGCGCTCGGTTTCGGCGCTGGCCTTGTGTTCGCCGACGCCGCCACCCGCCGCACCCAAATCCAAGCCACCTTGTTTTAACGACTGCCCCGGCCTCCGGCGGCCAGGGCTCCGCCCTGGACCCGCATATCCCGGCAAGGCGCTGGGCTTCACGCCAGCCCAGGCCCGCGCCAGAGGCTTGCTGCCTCTGGACTCCGCTTTGTCGCTCGCGCTGGCCTTTGCGCTGACGCGCCCTTTCCGCAAGGAGCGAAAAGGAAATGGTGTGGAAATCAATCAGAGAGACGGGAGCAACGAGCGCCCGGCGCGGTCGCCTAGGAGGTGGGGATGGGGAATCCCGCTGGAAAAAACGACCGCTGCCGGGCGAGGGCAAGTTGTCAAATTGCGCCGCCCACTGCAACACAATTTTCAGCAAGACCCGGTGGGTTCATTACGGGTGGTTTTGCCCCAGTCGCGGGAAAGGCTTAGACTCTGGACTCCATCACACTCTCACGCTGGCTTTTGCGCTGACGCGCAGCTTTCCGCTAGGGCGCAAGGAAATGGTTGAGAGGCCGTGTTTGCGTGCGCTTGCTTGCTACCGAACTACATCCCTCGGCCCGCTCCGATGTTTTTCTCTCTTTCCCATGCGCGTATGACAGCTCGAAAAGTCCCGATTAAATCAAAGCACATTTCTTTTTTGATGGTCTCAAAATCACCCCCACAATCAGGGGATGCGATGCGGCATAATCTGCTAATTCACGTTGAAACATTTTCATGGATTCAATATCGCCGGAAGTAAGGGTATTTGAACCGAGTTCGCCGATTGCCCAATATGAAGAAGCTTTTACTAGCGCCCCAAATAATTTCCGTTTCGGTTCGTCGAGTTGCTTCAGATAAAAACCTTCAACCAAGCATCGCAGGCATGCCACCTCCTCCTAGCCCCGCCTAGACCCAATCTTCACCTGCCTTGCCCAAGCGCATTAGCGCGGTTTCTTCTGGCATAAGCCCACCTCCTCAATTTCCTCAAGTGTCCAAGCGTTGATTATATCAACGGAGGCGGCAGGTGTATATAGGCCAAAAAGGGAACCGAAACACGCCCCATTCACGCGCGACTGCCAGTGAAACTGCCAGTGAAAGCACTGAAGGAGTAGTGAAAAATAGTGACGAGTTAGAGCGAATTGTGTTGATAAATCAGGCAAATACGCCTATTTTCAGTGTGTTGGATCGTTGATACTTGCCCAATCCCGGCCATTGGCTCCAGTCCTAACTGCGGGTGCAGCAAATGTTTAGGAGACAACGAGTCCACCGTGGACACCAAATTTGGTGCTCCGCTGCTTCATCCACGTCCAGGACGAAAGCTCCATCCAGCTCCACATACAACGACTGCAACTCAACGGGAATCTCCGCTTTCGATTTCGCTTTGAATTTTATTGCCATGGGCGAGACCACAGCACCGGTTTTTCGGGGCAGACCCTCGCAGTAATTGCTCCGCTGTCTCTCGCTTTCACGCCCCTCACGAACCCTCAGCGGTTTGTCTTTATCGTGTTTGACCTGGTCGGCGGCTGTTATACTTCTTTTTCGGCTGATTGTTAGCCGCAGCTGAGTCGCGTCGAGGAAGTCGCGCAGGCAGGACTCCGTAGACATTTAATCGATCGGAAAACGTTGCGAGGTAAACCTTGCCATTGGCCACAGTTGGCGGGCAATTCTTCGCGAAGCTAAACTCCTCCTTCGAGGTTCCTTTGTCGGTGCTCCATAACTGCTTCAAAGTAATCGCGTCGAACGCTCGCAGAACCCCCGGCACCGTTTCCGTCAGCGCGTCTTCGCTCAGCGGCGAAGTAGTCCAAATAATGCCGTCAGTGTCTCCGTTGGCTGAAATCGAGAGAAAGCCACCTGGCATTCCGTGAGGAGTTTTCGGTCCAGTTGCGACCGGTTTCTTTCGGAAGTGCGTTTGTGGATCATATTGAAACGCTTTGAGCCGGGTCTGCTCGGGCCAAATGTAGACCAGGGGTCCGCGCGCCGAACTCTTCCAATAAACCGGGCTGCCATGGATGTGGTGATAGCCAAACGATGGGAAAAGCCAACTGAGCCATGTGAGAGTCCAATGGTCCGAGACCTTGAATTTTTGCAACGCGGGTGCTACCGCATGCTTGGGTTGAAGATTCCCCATGTGGTTGCTGGCCAGCAAAAAAAGCCATCCTTCCTTGCCGCCACCGACCACTTGCTCTGTTTCCGGCAACACCATGGGGCCGGAAGAGCCCAGATCGAGATCCTCGTCCGTCAACTCCTGGTAGTTCCAAGGAGTGAACCAATCAACCGCTTTCAGTTCCGGACTGAGCTTTACAAAGCTTGTCGAGTACTGCTCTTTCGCCTGATCAAACAGCCCATTTCCGGTCATAACATAGAGGTTTCCTTGACTGTCGGCCGCAGGCCCGTTGCCTGACTGCCAGATACCGCCCATGCCTCCCACGTCGTGGGGAGTGACGCAGAATGAGTACTTTTGCGCCAGGGTGTCCATATCGAACGCCACGACCCAGCCACTATAATCGCCAGCGTCCTGGTGCGAGCCGAAGGCAAGGTAGATCATATTATTGGCGAGCAGCAATCCAGGCCGCTGCAATGCGATTGCGGCCTCGAGTTTAGCCGGGCCTTGCGTAGCCTTTATGTCCGGCGAACTTTTGAGTATGTTTCCCGTCTTAATATCGAGACGCTTCAGAAAGTAGCGCTGTTCTGGCGCCTCAAGGGTTTTCGCCACTACCCACATCTGGCTTGAGGCCGGATCAATGACGGGCGTGCTGTTGATCCCAATGGATGGCTTGATGTTGTAGCCCTGGATGTCTGCTACGAACCAGTCAGGGATCTGGTCGTGGGGAACAGGCGTGCCAAGGTTGGTTTTCCAGAAATACTGATCTTCTTGCCGGTCATCGGCATCAAACGCATACACATTGTTTTCCATGGTCGCCACGTATACGACATTGCGAACGCCCTTCCCGGGAATCTCGACACCCGACACGACCAAGGGTTGAGCATAAATCTGCCCGTTCACGTGACGTGAGAAGAGCTTACCGAAGTTGGTTTTTACTATGGCAGGGATGAGCACCGTTTCCTGGAGGTTAGCGCCCGTGCGCGCCGGGTCGTTGTGCTGGGTCAGAACGCTTGCACCACTGGCCGCGGCGACCGTCCAAAACACCAAAGGTGAAAAAATTAACCCCAGCGTACGCCAATCACTGCAATTATAACTCTTGAACATAAATTACTCCTGCGGAATGACTCGAAATTAACGACCTGTCCAGGCGAGTCAACACGTTCTTGTCGGTGACTTGACGAATCGAGGGATGAAGGTTACTCGACATGGCAAGCACCAGTATTAGTGAAAGATCCGGCAGTGCCCTGACCACGCAGAACGCGCCGCGGGGCGAGCCGGCTGCGTAAAGGATTATTTCGCCAGATGCGTTAGCGGACCAAACATATGCGACTCCGGATTCCCTGTAATAAGGTTCCGAATTGGCTCACCAACGAAAGAAGCGGTAAGGGTCATCCCATTCGGTTGGTTGATCGAGGTACAAACTGCCCGCCAAAGGCTTGCTCAGTTCCGCGGCGGCGGGGACCGGTTCGTCAAACCTGTCAAGCAGAGGAGTCAAGCCAGCGACTCCCATGTTGGCGAGCAACCGGTTGAGTAGTACAACGAGGTGACGAAAGGTGCGCTTGAGATTGAGTGTTTGACTGTTCTCAAATTGCCAGGGCGCCATTTGGACAAAGACAGTATTGGCGGTTGGCACCCTGGCCAGGATGCCGTCGCCGAGGACTTCCGCTCCCGCCGAGACAAGTGGCAACTCTCGCGGATCGCGGTTGTGAACGTCGGCGGGTCCAATCCCAGTTAGCAATGAATCGGGTCCAACCGACTCAAAAAAAGAGGAAATGTGCTCCGCTTTTTTCATGGTCATTTTGAATGGAAGAAGCCTATTGATATCGTCCTGACCTAGTCCGATCGCGAGCAAGTTCCCGCCGGATTTCAGAAAGTTGGCGAGGACAGTTGGGTCCTTCCCGACCACGTTACCGCAGGCAGGTCCCGCAACCAGGACTTCATCACTCGACAGCTTACCGTTGTAGAGTTGCGCGTTTACTCCTATGGATTCAAGAAATGCTTTCCCGCTCGGCTCACCGATATAGACGGCTCGCCGCCGGGGAACTGGTCTCCACTCAGACACGTATCGCATAATATTTCGCACGAGGATTTCGGCGGCCGGATCGGTTTCGGTTCGGCCGGTCACGTCGCATTGGCAGAAGAGCACCATGCCTCTGCCTTCGCGGTATTCGATTATCGGGCTGTATTGAAGACCGAAACCGCCATCGAGTATCGGCAGGAAATCGCCCCGTGCCGGCTTCTCGAGCAGCACAGACGCTACATTGCCCCGATTGCCGCACCGCCACAGTCGCGGCACAGGAATGACCAACCATTCGACCGTGGGTCCGTAACGCGGTCGCAGTTCGTACTTCAGTCGAGGGGGAAGAATCGTTGCCGAGCCACGCCAGTCACGAAGATTCTCGGGCTGGATGCCGGTTACGATGGAATGATTCGGCACTCGCAGAAACACCTGTCTCAGACCGCGCTCCTGGACGCGAAAGCCTAGTCGTTTTTCCAAGACATCGGATGTCTGCTCGAATACGACGACCTTGAGACCATCGCGCACGCGGCTAATGTTAGGTGCCGATTCGCCAACGGTTAGCGCGGCCTTGCCAATGACGAGAATATCGTAGGGCGAAAGATCGGCGTTCGCCGATATCTGTTGCGTGAGGACGCCGTTTGTTTCCAGCAACTTTGCGGTCTCGCCCCGGGGATCGAACAAAGCCAGTTTTTCGCGGCGACCAAGGTCGGGGACGGCGTCGACGTTCGGCAAAACATCGATGATGAAACTATCGTCTTGCGCCTCCCCATTATCGAACTTCGCTGTCATATGGATTTCGTAGCTGCCTGCGGCGAGCGTCCTGGGAACCTCAAAGCGAATTGGAATTCGCGCCTGTTCGCCTGTGGCAACCTTCACCTGACGGTGCCCCATCATCGATTGGGGCAGGTCGAACGACCAACCCGCGTCGCAACTCACGGCTTCGCGCGAGTTGTTGATCACAACGACTTGTTTATCAACCGTTTCGCCAGGTAGGAAATTGTGATCCTTGCTTGTGAAAGCGCTCGATTTGCCGGCGATGTAAGCCAACAGTGCTCCGTTATTGCGAATGAGCGCCTGTGCGGCAACGGTCGCAAGCCAATCGGAACGTTCGTAGGCCATGTCCATTCGCTCAAATCTCTCATCAACGTAGTCGGGACTGAATCCTGGACGCTGAAGCTTGTCCCAGTCCACGTTGAGTTCCTTTCGGGTTCGGTCCACGCCTGGGCGCAGTTTCCAGAAGTGTTCATACTCCCACGGCGAAATTCCAGACACGCCCCACGTGCGATACGCACGCCAGTTATCGGTGAGATAGCGGGCGAAGATCGGATAGCGTTCGTCGAACTGATCCGAGCCGACGGGATTCGGATAATCCCAACGATGCCACACATTGCCGGCGCGAAATTGTTGGGCCTCCCATCGGAGATTCGCCTTCTCGGCGTCGCTGATCTGATAGGCGCGGTCACCCAGGAATTCTGCGTTCCATTCGGCGAGACAGAATTCCCACGGCACTTTTGCGCTGCCCCACTCGCGCTGCCCTTTATACCAGCCGCGATACATCGTCCAATCCCAGGTGAAGGGAGCGCCATATTCGCATGTAAACGCCGGCTTAACGCCTTCGGTCGCCCAGTGCTCGAACCAATCATCCAGCTCCTGAACGGGCGCGAAATTCGGGTAAAAATTGCTGTCGTGCATCACGCCCAGGTTCCCCGAGGCGTGATGATAAACGATCCGGCCAGGGTCCAGATGTTTGACGATAGCCTCGGCACGCATCGCCAGCGCGACGTTCTTCAGCGCCCAGTCGTCGCGGCTATCGTGAATCCCGTCAATCATGTCAGGATTCATGTCTTCTTCGTAGCCGGTCGCGTTGTGACTCATTACGTACATCACCACTGAAGGATGGTTTCCTGCCGCGCGCGTGTAATTCGCCGCGTGCCGCGCGTAGCCATTGTTTTTGTCGGCATCGGGCCCCTTCCATTCGTAGTGACTAAAATGCGGCTGAGTGAAGCCGACCAACATTCCGACGTCATCGGCAGCTCTAAGCACCTCCGAGAAACTCAAATGAGCGCCCGGCTCGCAACCATAGTTGTGTGTGTAAACGTAGTTGATCCCAAAACCTTTGAGCCGTTCGAGACTCTCCCGCGCGGATTCATACGTTGCCATCCCGGCGCTGACTTGTGCGTTGTCGAGCGGAACCGCCGAAAGAAAAATGCGCGTGCCGTTGAGGTAGAAATCGCGGCCTTCGATCCAGAACTCACGGAAGCCGAATCGATGCGTCCATTCCGTATCCAGCACCTGTCCGCCGGCATCATCGAGTGACACCTCGAGATTATAAATGTTCTTTGGCGCGTGAATGTCCCAAAGTTTGTCTGGCATCCATTTTTCGCTAAACTCGATCCGATCTTGTTTAAGGTCGTCGGCCTGGAAGCTCGGGCTGGTGAATGCCTTGATACTCGCGCCATCTTTTTTGATTTGCCCTCGAAGATGGTAGCGTCCTTTTGGTTCGAGCCCGGCGATGGCCGCGTTGATCGTCAGTTCGCCTTTTCGCACTGAGGTATTCACACGGAAGTCTGCGATTTGCGGCCCGCGTGGCGAGCTGACGAGGAAAACGTCGCCACACAGTCCCCGCCTTTGGACAGTTCCCGTCAATTCTCGAGCCGACGCACTGTCGGTGTACGACAACATGACGCCCTTCAAAGGTAAAGCAACCACCAGTAGATTCAGGCGGTGCTGAGCACCCGGGCGACACGCTGAAGTAAGATCCAAATCGCCACCGGGAAAATGGATCTCACCTACCTTCGCGCCATCCACAAAAACCGCCGCGTAAGAGTTTAAGTATTCGACGTTGAGAGAAATTCTCCGTCCGGCCCAATCGCTTGGCACCCTAAACTTACGCTCGTACCAGGCAGCGTTGATCTCTCCAGGTTTTACGTCTTTCCAACTCGGATGCGCGTATAGCGTCTGGGAATCCTTTTGCATGTAGTCGGTGATCCCCGGCCAACATCCGGGCACTTTAAAGTAACCCCAATCGCCAGGCGGCACCTGGTCCGACTTCGTGTTGGCCGGCTGCCAACGCCATAGGCCGTTTAGACAGATCCGTTCGCGGGTCGTGGTTTTCTCGTGGTACGCTTTGGCGCCATCCCAAACGACCCTCACACCTTCCGGTAAATCCACTGCTACGTCATTGGCGTAGAGAGCTTGGTACGCGAGAATCAAAACGATCAGGACAGCCAGCCAGAGGCTCAAAATTTCCCGGGCCAGACACGTGTACTCCCCGTTACGAATCACTCCTTTCCGGGGTCGCTGTGCCAAGCAACGAAATGTGCTCATCTGACTAACGATTCATTTCTTGCCCCAACCATTGACATCTGGTTCGCATTCTCATTGCACGCACGCGGCGCGATAAAAGCGCGCCTTACCAGTTATTGCACCAGGCGCGAAGGTAAGCGTTGCGTCGTTTGCTGTGACATTTGTCCAGGTGGTCCAGTTCAGAAAGTCCGGACTCTGTTGGACGACATAATTCCGACCTCGTTCGCCTTCAACGACCAGGCGCGGCTGACCGTCAGCGAAAAAGCCCATCAGGCGCGGCGTCAGCCAGAGGCTGGGGGTCGGGTAGCTGGCCATGAGTTGTTCGAACGTTTCGAGGTTGCCGTAATCATTCTGCCAGGTCGTGTAAATGACACCGCAAATGCCGGTATAAGGGCGGGCAGCATTGAGCCAATTGGTAACGAGCGTCGGCGCCGAATCGTAGTAGCCGGCGATGAGCTGGCGATTGCCAAGGTTAGCGAAGAATTGGAGCGAAGCCGCGCGTTGGTTGTAATTCCAGGGCACGACGATGATGTCGCTGTCGAGCCCGCGCCACGAGTTGGTGAAGTTTCCGCGGGCCAGATAGTAATCGGCGTGCGCATTGTGGTTGGGGTCGAACATATCGCTCCAGACGTAAATACGGCCGCCGGGATTGACCTGACGCAGGATGCTAGCGCTAGCCTGGACATTGTCGGCCAGCATCGCCCCCGCATCCATCGCGCGCGCCTGGCAGGCGGGACACCAGTTGAACACGCGGATTTCGTCGTGCGACATAAAATAGCCGCGTGTGCCCCAGGCCGCCTGCATGCGCTGGGCCTGATCGCGCAGCAGGTCGAGCGTGGCGGGCTCGGAGACGCAAATGTTTGCCTGGCCGTCATAGACGGTCACCGCGTGCGACCACGAGGCGCGCAACCGCGTGCCGTTGGTCAGACCGGGCGAGAGAATGTGCAATTGGGGTGGCGTGTGGTAAACGTCGTAAACGCCCGCATACGGAATTGATCCCATCAGCGGATCGGTCAGCGTGGCGAAATCTGTCCCTTCGACCAGTGGCGCTCCTCCCTCGACGGTAATGCTCAACGGCGCGCCCGGGCGGCGGACGAGGTTCAGAAACGCAACTTCTTCGATGACCGCGTTGTCCCACCAGAGCGAACCCGTGGTGCCGCCCCACACACCAAAGTAAACGTTCACGGTCGTATTGGTTAGCGAATTGAACACCGCGTGGTGAGTAGTCCAGCCTTGAGTAGGTTGCACGCCGAGGTTGTTGTAATTGAGAGGCAGGCCACTTGGTCCGAGCACCTCCACCTGCGGCGCGACGACAAAATTGGTCGCTTTCACCTGCACGGAGATGTGGTACTGCCGAAACGGCTTGACCGTGAGCTGCTGCACGATCCGCGCGTTGACGCCGTTCGGGTTGGTGACCCTGGCGGTGCCATTGTCGGCGACCACCGTGCCGTCTTTCCAGCTCCAGAGTGACAAGTTGGAAAAATCGCCGCCGGGAAACACGACGGGCGGGTCGGGTTGAATCAGGGCAACACCGTTTGAAACCACCAGCAACGCATTGGTGACCGGCATCGCCTCGATCAGGTTCGGGTCGTTAAACAGTATGTCGTTGGAATAGCCGATGGGAAAAATGGTCGGAACAATTTCGAGATTCAGATTGGTCGCAGCCTGTTTGATCAAATTGACATTGTTGAAATAGTGGGCGTCCATCGTGGCCAAACGGGAGAACTTCGAATCGTTAACCAACATGTGCGTGTAGCCCGCTTGCGCGGCGCGTTGCATGAGGGCCAGAACGTTGGTGATATTTTGGTCTACCCAAAGGTTTTGGGAGACGTAAAACCATCGTTCGAGAGCCGGAGCACGCAAGGCGCAGCAAAGGACCAGAAGTCCCAGCAGCAACGGGAGCTGCGCAGGACGTCGGCGCAAAATCGTCATGGCCTGATTATGCCAGCCGAAACACCTTTTTGCACTCGGGAAAAAGCGACCTTGCTGGCGCTCGTTTATTTACACGGGTGATAATCAGTCGCCCACGCCCAGATTTGAAACGGGGAGGTCGCGACGTCAGCAGCAAGGGTGATCGGCACGAACATATAGTAAAACGGATCCGGTGGCGTCTCGTGAAATACCTCTGTTTCAGACCCGAAAGTCACTTGGCCATCCGGCTTTTCTTCCAACCTCAGCGTCAGCATCGGCGAGCCTTGTGCCCGATCAATTGTCTTCAAGGTCATGCATCCGGAAAGGCCTGGACACATGATTAGCACACATCCGCTCGCGATTAGCTTCTTAAGAATCCGGATGTGTTGTCTCAAAGTTTCTCGCAATCTCGCGCTCCGTCCTTTCATTGGCACCAATAAGCGAAACAGCAAAATGCAGCCCTGGCAAGAACTTCGGTCTAAATTGATCCTTGGCCGCGGCGCGGAAACAGCCGAGAATGGAACCAAGCCCTTCGGCTCACTTCGCCAGCCGGTAGAATTGCCGCGGGCTCAAGAGCGAGTTCGTGTAGGGGCTGGTAGCCCCGGAGACGTTGGTGAAGTTGCCGGCGACGTTTGGCGCAGCCTGCAAAACATAGGTCGAGTTGGTCCAGCTCAGGACAAGCTTGCTCCCGGACCGGACGATGCCAAGAATCGGGCGAGGGAACGCCAGCTCGTAGGCCCCCGTCGTCCCCGCCATCAGCAGGCGCGGCGCAGCGCCCGACACCGAGATGAGCTGGGTGGCTCC